>VOFE01001248.1_pt1:35000-84001 | contig 84001 bp, 82 predicted proteins | sample 5384071 | NCBI WGS metagenome assembly VOFE01 (sample SAMN12384724, study PRJNA508395) | human gut metagenome | isolation source: healthy gut D | host: Homo sapiens
GACAGTCGATAAATTTTTCTCCGTTCAGTCCATAGCAGTAAGCTCCTTCATCCTGCCACTCAAGAACTGCACCCTGCTCAGAGTCAGAAGAAACAGATTTACGGTATTTCAGCCAGCCCGGGCTTACATAGTTGTCAAAATGATCGATGGTATCTGCCACCATCTGTTTTTTCTCCTCTGCCGGAATATCTTTCATATCTGTGTTGATCAGTCCGATCACTCTATCAAGATCTTTGATTACCTGTTCGCTCTTTGCCATAATACATTCCCTCTCTTTCTAAAAATCATCCCGCGATCTGCCTCTGCATCCTGCGTTCATTCTGGTAAAAAAACAGGCGCATTCGCTGTATTTCTACAACAAATGCGCCTTTGCATTTCGTTTAATTGTTTTTTGAATTGCCTATATTGTACCCCGGTCAGCCAATGTGTACAATTCTTAATTTCTGGCTGTTTATGATTAGTTTCTGGTAGACATACTTGTTTTTAAGTATATCTCTTCTCAGTTTCTCTCGAAATTATCTGCAATATACTCTACGATCGGTGCAGGATCTTCCAGACTGTGCGGATGATGGTCACAGTCCGGTTTTACGATCACTTTGATCTGGCCGCCGTTTTCCTCATAATATCTGACCAGATTGGCACCGTTTTCCTGATAAGGCACAACACTGTCAACCGCACCCGCTACCAACATGATCCTGATCCCCGCTTTAAGAAGCTGAGGCATTTTGTCCAGAGGATTCCCCCTAAACTCCAGAGCATTCTCATCTGTGAGATGATAAACTGCCTTACACTCTTCCCATTCTTTCGAATAACGCTCACTTGCTCCATATCCTCCCGGCCAGCTCGTCACATTCATAACCGGCGCATCCAGATACAGCGTGGAGATCGTTTCAGGATTTTTCACCGTATAATTGACAGAATAAAGACCGCCTCGGCTGAAGCCGAAAAGATCTGCTTTTTTATTAAGGCCTTCTTCCTCTGTGATATACTGATAAAACATTTCCATAAGGCTTATGGATTCCGGGCATCCGTACATGTCGCTGATCATCATATATGCAATATGCCAGCCTTTTTCAAGAAGTGCTCTGTCTGCATAATCAAAAGCTCCGAAAAACTCTGCGCGCCATACCCATGGTTTTCCCGGATGCACTTCTTTCGGCATGACCAGGATACACTCATGGCCATCCAGTTTAAAATCCTTTCTCTGATATCCTTCCCATTCGGAGATCCTAACTTCTTCTGCTTTCATCCCATTACCTCCATTATTCATGCCCACACAAGCCACTGCTGCATAAGCTCTTCACAATCCACAGTTTGAAAATGCCGCCTCCCTCAAAGGAGACGGCATCCAGACATCCGCATCAGCAGACATGTTTATTCTTTTTTATTACCACTGGCACGGCTCAAAGTCTGCTGTGTTCTCAGAAGTAACAACGTCTGTTCTCAGATAGTTTACACGGTTTACATCAATGCCACAGAACCACTCGGAGATTGTACGAACTGCAAGACCAGCATCACCCTGGCAGGTCTGATAGGACATACCATAAAGTTTTCCGTCTTTTACAAGGTCAAGACCCTGTTTGGAGATACCAGCTGCAACGATTACGATATCGTCACGTCCTGCTGCCTCGCAAGCCTCAGCTGCACCGATAGCCTGGTCAGAGTCATCTGCAAGAACGATAGCATTTAATTTATCGCCATATTTTGTGATCCAGTCGGATACGACCTGTTTAACCTTGGAAGCCTCAAATCCAGGAGACTGGATATCAAGTGTCTCGATATCCGGATATTTCTCAGCAAGCTCTGTCATAGGTCCATAGCAGCGTGCATAGTAAGGAGATCCACCTACGTTATGTGTAATGTAAGCAACTCCTCCTTTGCCTTCCATCTTCTCGCCAAGCATATCGGCAAGTGTTCTCATCTGGTACCAGTCATTCGGGCCAGTGTAGGAAATGATGTAGTTCATAGCTTCTGCTTCCGGTGTTGTATTTACACAGAATGCCGGGATTCCAGCGTCTGTGATCTTCTTGAACTGCTGTGTTGCATGGTCAGCGGAAAGCGGAATCAATGCGATTGCATCCGGATGCTCGTTGATCGCCTGGTCAATGTAGCTGTCCTGATTTCCCTGATCCCAGTTTGGATCATAAACAGTTACTTCCATTCCGACTGCATCACATGCTTTCTGGAAAGCCTCTGTGTAGCATGTTGTCCAGGCATGTGCACCATGAACGATCAGGATAACTTTTTTGCCTTCCTGTCCATCTGCCGGTGACTCCGGGAATTTTGCATCATTTGCCTCGTCCCAGTCAAGATACTCTTTGTAATGCCAGTGATTGGCATCTGTCTCTTCGTAATTGTCTTCACAATATGCAGCATCTCCGTCTACTTCCGGAACATCGAAGCTAAGCGGTGCTTCCATCATGAGATGGTCATCTGTTGTTTTTAATGTTTTCTCTGCTTCCTGCAGTTTGTCGTAAGAATCTTTTGCAGCGTCCGGAACTTCTACTGCTTCCTCTTCTGCACTCTCATCACTTGCCTCTGCCTCAGTTGCCTGGGCGTCTGTGTTCTCCTCTGCAAATGCTACAGACCCCGTACCTAACAACATAGCACCACATAACAGAACCGCCAGTCTCTTTTTCATCATGTTTTCTTCCTCCTATACCTTATATAGTTTTTATTTTGTTAAAAGCTCCCTCCGCTTTTAATTTCCCCTATTATTTTTCATTACTTATTTTGCACCTTTCATCTCTTTGAGATGTTCCAGATGAAGATTCGGACGACGTCCAAGGATCTTATCTTTATTGTATTTTGCAACTGTCTCATAGATCAGGCAAAGCACAAGTGCTGCACCGATAACCAGTACCTGAAGCTCTGTGGATTTACAGAGAGATTTCAGGAACGCGATCATCAGAAGAGAAATGTAGGTCCAGCCTACGCTTCCTTTGCCGCCGTAGATATCTGTTCCACCGATAACAGTTGCTGTAAATGCCATATAGAAAGGTGAGATTCCTTTTTCACCCATGGTTACATTCGCCGCGCCGGAATAGATTCCGTTCAATGCTCCGCCAAGTCCTGCTGCAAGTCCGGAAATGATAAATGCTGCTATTACAACACGGTCACTGTGGATACCTGCAAGCCATGCTGTCTCTGCATTGCCACCTACCATATGGATATTTCTTCCAAGTCTTGTGTAACGAAGAATTACAATTACCAGGATTACAAAAAGTGTTGTGATAATAAAGTACGTTGAGAATGGAAGAAATGGAAGCAGCTGATTATTCAGCTTCTCATTCAGATCATAATCTCTTCCGATACTCAGCTCACTTCCGTTACAGTACACATACATGATTCCCTTGAGAACCAGCTGCATACCGATACTTGCGATAAATGCGTGGATCTTCAGCTTTGTAACAAGCAGTCCCATGATCAGGCCGTTTACAACACCCATCAGAGCACCGATGAGAATGCAGATTGCCCACGGAAGCTTCTGGTTGCTGTGAAGCCCAAGTGTAAGAAGTGCTGCAAAGGTTGACATGTACATAACTGTCATATCCATATGCCCTGCAATGAGGACGATAGTAAATCCAAGTCCCAGCCAGATAACAAGACTTCCGTTACCTGTTACTGCCCGGATATTGTAGGCTGTATAGAAATTGTCCACAAACAGTCCACAGAAAAGTACGATCGCAAGTAATAAAAATGCGCGGTTTTTGTTGATCATTGCTGCATTCAGCTTAAATTTCTTCTCCATCATGCTTTACCCAACTTTCTGTTTGAATGTGTGTTTAACCATACGATGAACAGGAATACGATACCCTGGACAAGATACTTGGTGTATGTTCCAAGACCGATCCAGGAAAGAATATTGTTGAGGATACCATAAGCAAGAACACCACCGAAGGTTCCAACAATACTTCCTTTTCCACCGTTCAGGGAAACGCCACCCAGAAGGATCGCAGTCAGAGCATCAAAATCATAACCGGTTCCGTTTTCGTAGGAAGCACATTTTCTGAGAGCTGCATAAAAGATACCAGCTGTTGCGCTGCAGAGACCATTGATCACATATGCGATAATGATCTGTTTTGTACAGTTGATTCCTGAAAATTTCGCTACTTCATAATTGGTACCGATGATCTTCAGTTTCTGTCCGAATGCTGTTTTTGTGTGAATCACCCATGAGATCACAAACATAACCAGCATAACGATTGCCATCAGGGAGATTGCTCCACCGATATAGGTTCTGGAAATCGCGTAAAACTTTTCAGCAGATGACTGCATGCTCTCTTTCGCGATATCCTCTGCGTAGAGCATTTTTCCCTGCCATACTACTCGTATGACACCGGATATCAAAAGATTTACCGCCAGTGTCCAGATGATGGCGTTGGCTCTCATCTTACCGATCATGAAACCGTTGATCAGACCGATCAGGGCACCTGCAAGAAGTCCTGCAATAATAGATCCCACAAAACCGAAGTTAATGCACTGTACTGCCATAACTCCGCCGAATGCCATTGTGATCGGCACAGACATATCTGTCATGTTTCCTGAATATGTAACGTAGAACAGTCCTGCACAGACCATACCGGTCAGGGCTACTGCTTCCAGAATAGACTGGATATTACTTTTTCCGAAGAACTGTCCTTTCGAAATGATCATTCCCAGAATGATAAGTCCTGCAACAATGATCCAGATGCCAAGCTGATTAAAGATCAGGCTGGCTTTGTTGATCTCTGTTTTTCTTGTATCTACCTTTGGAGCGGCAGTATTTCCATTTTTATTTACTTCTGACATGATACGAACTCTCCCTCCCCATTAGCTGCAATCAGTATTGAATTTTCCGTCATATCTTTTTTCCGGATCATTCCGATCGTATGTCCTTCACGTAAGATCACTGCTCTGTCTGCAAGTCCCACAACTTCCGGAAGGTCAGAAGAAAGAAGAATTACGGAATTGCCTTTTGATACATAATCCTTAACTACATTATGGATAACCTGCTTGGCATTAACATCAACACCTCGTGTAGGTTCATCCAGGATCAGGATATCAACACCTGCTGCCAGCCATTTGGCCATCAGCACCTTCTGTTGGTTTCCACCGGAGAGCTGTTTACCAGACGGTCTCTGTCTGCCGGATAAACGCTCATCTCATTGATCTTCTCATCAATCAGTCCGTTCAGTTTCTTCTGATTGTAGAAAATACCGTTGGAATTCCGATCAATAATACAGGAGGTCACATTATCACCAACTGTCTGGTTCAGTGCCAGACCTACGACTTTTCGATCCTCTGTCAGATATCCAAGTCCTCCGGCGATAGCTTCTCCGAAGTTCCTGAAATGTGTCTCTTTTCCATGTATATAGACTTTTCCACCATCGGCCTTATCCACACCGATCAGTGCTCTTGCGATCTCTGTTCTTCCTGCCCCGGCCAGTCCGCAGATAGCAAGTACTTCACCCTTATGAAGCTCGAAGTTTACATGATGGAAAAATCCCCAGTGTGTATAATCTTCAACCTTCAGTACAACTTCATCCTGTACCATGGATTTATGGTTCTCATAGAAATTCTTTACAGGAGTTCCTACCATCATCTCAACCAGCTTGTCCGGATTCGTATCAGCTACTGCACAGGAGCCTACCAGCTTACCATCTCGCATAACTGTAACATTGTCTGCGATCTCAAAGATCTCTGCCAGGTGATGGGAAATATAAACCACTGCAAGCCCTCTGCCTTCAGCTGACGGATGATCTTGTAAAGGCGTTCAACCTCGTCGCTGGAAAGAGCGGATGTGGGCTCATCCATAACAATAATGGATGGATTAAAGCCAAGAGTTTTCGCAATCTCGACAAGCTGTGCTTCGCACTGGCTGATTTCAGAAACATCCATAGTCGGATCAATATAATCCAGTCCCACTCTTGCAAGAAGTTTCTTTGACTCCTCAATTGCTTTCTTCTTATCTACAAAAATACCTTTCTTCGGAAGTCTTCCCACCAGAAGATTCTCATAAATGGAAATTCTTCTTGCAAGAGAAAGTTCCTGATATACCATTCCGATTCCTGCTTCCTTGGCCATTGTCGGGGAATGGAGAAGTTTCTTCTCTCCGTTAATGTAGATATCTCCTGTATAGTCATTAAACAAACCGTTCAGCATTTTCATCAGAGTTGATTTTCCCGCACCATTCTCTCCCATCAGAGCATGCACTTCACCTTTTTTCACACGGAAATCTACCTTATCAACAGCCAGTGTACCTGGAAAACGTTTTGAAACCTTCTGCATATCCAGAGCGTATGTCTGTCCCGTGCTGTTTACTCCACTGCTCATATTTATCTCCTTTCCCATGAATGACACCTCCGCCAATGTCAGTTCATCTTTCTGAGTAACAAATCCGATCATTACGAAGTATTTATTAGTATAATAAGAAAAACCGATGAAAATTGAAATTCAATTTTTTCATCGGTTTAGTCTTATTTTTCACATCAGTAACAGTCCTTTTTTTAATCCAGTGACGGTCTGAAATAAGTGTCTATATTATCTTTTGTAAGGCTTACCACCAGGTTCTTATACCACAGTCTCAGGATTTCTCCCGAAGCAGCTCTTTTTGCACAGCTCCATGCATATTCCGCTTCATATTCCGGCGGCTGGGTTACAATACCATAAAGCTTTCCACTCTTTACCGCTTCCATATGCTCTGTTTCATTTCCAATTCCTATTACCTGGATCTTGTCCTGTATTCCTCTTGCCTTCAGCATATCATAAACTCCCAGTGCCATATTGCTGTCATGGCAGTAAAATACATTGATATTCGGATTCTGGGAAAGAAGTCTGGATGCTGCCAGACCTGCTTTTGCCCGGGACCAGTTGGCTTCTTCAATCCCCACAACTTCAACGTCCGGATAACTGGACAGATATTCCAGAAATGTCTGTGTTCTGTAAATCTGGGGATCTGTTCCCTGAGAACCTTCTATGATTCCCACTTTTCCTTTTTTTCCATTAAGACATTCCACCACCAGCTGACCTGCCAAATCAGCCTCTTCCGACATACTTGCCCCTACATAAGTTGTAATATATTCCGCAGATACAGTATCCACTTTCATATTCAGATTGATCACAGGGATTCCGGCGTTCTTTGCCTCGCGAAGTACATTCAGATAGGATTTCGCATTAACCGGACAAAAAATGATGGCATCAACCTTTCTCCGGATAAAATCCCTCATCTGCTCTTCCTGTTTTTTTACATTCCATTCTGCATACTGGATTTCCAGCTTATAATCCGGATCTTTCTCTGCTTCTGCAACAAGAAGATTTCCAATAGCATACTGATAACTGGCCTGACTGGATGCAAGGGTGGCACCGATTATTTTTTTCTTTGTTTCCTGCTGCGTTTTTATACCGGCTGCCTCAGATCTGACTTCTGTTTTATAATGAACAGTTACTGTCGTTATTATCATCAAAATTGCCGCCGCAAAAATCAGGAGCCTTTTTTTCATATGCTTCTTATTCATATACTGCCTCCCTCATTATATGGAAGAACATAAGTCACTGTCGTTCCAACGCCTTCTTCTGATGAATAGCTCAGACCGTATTTCTTTCCAAAACGGAGCTGGATGCGTTCATTTACATTTTTGACTCCGATTCCGGAACCGCTGATATTCTCAGATTCGATCTCATCAGAAAGGATTTTCCTGCATATTTCTTCCGGCATTCCGCATCCGTCATCGCTGACTTCTATGATCAGATTCTGTTCCCGCCTGTACGCCCGGATAGTGATCTTTCCTGTTCCTCGTTTCTTTTTGATGCCATGATAAATACAGTTTTCCACTATCGGCTGCAGGATCAGCTTTATCGTCCTGCACCGTTCCACACCAGGCTCTGCTGAAATTTCATATGTAAATTTATCTGCATAACGCATACTCTGAATGATCAGATAATTTTTCACATGCTCCAGCTCCCTTTCCAGAGAGATTTCTTCATTTCCCTTGTTCAGGGATATCCGGAACAGCTTTGCCAGTGCTTCTGTCATTGCCACGATATTTGAGTCATTTGTCTCTGCCATCCATATAATGGAATCCAGCGTATTGTACAGAAAATGCGGATTGATCTGTGCCTGCAGAGCCTGAAGCTCGTACTTTCGCTTATCTTCCTGTTCTTCGATCACCTGCTCTTTCAGATTCCGGATACGGTCCATCATCTGATTAAATTTCATTGACAAATGTCCGATCTCATCGTCTGTAAGAATTTCCATACGCTGATCCATATTATCCGGATTAACCTGAACCATATATTTTTCCAGTTTTTTCAGAGGCTTTACTACTCCTGTAAGAATCCGGTTAAGCAGAAGCAGGGTTACTATAAGAGTAATTGCCACAGCCAGGATCATTACACCACTGATTGCCATTGTTTCTGCCATCACAGACTTGTACGGAACCATACTTACCAGAGTCCACCCTGTTGTTTTCATATCGGTCCTGGTTATCAGATATTTCTCTCCTCTGTAGTTCAGCCTGAAACAGCTCTCCTTCGTTTTCCCAAGTGCTGTATTCAGCTCCTGACGGTTTTCCTTCTCATCAAAAGCGAAGCGTTCTCTTCCATTTTGCTGCTCATAAACCAGCTCGCCCTTATCATTTATAATACATATAAAATTCTCCTGTTTTTCCTGAAAAGAATTACAGATCTCCGTGATCTTATTCATATTCAGATTGATCAGGATCACACCTCGGAAGGTTCCGTTTTCATAGCTCTGGACTTCCCTGCTCAGTGAGATCACCTCATCATCTGTGTCAAAAAATGAATGTCTGTTAGGTCCTGTGATAATTGCATCCTGTGGCTTTGCCACTGCCTTCGCATACCAGTCCAGCTTGGAATAATCCAATGCGACCTTCTGATAGGTATACATAGATCTGTTCAGGAGCATTTTTTTCTTCCCAAAAATCATAATGGAGGAAATATCTGCCCTGGAAAGTAAGGTGTCACTGAATGCCTGGGAGCTCATCTCATAAGAACGCATATTTTTTCCGATTCCGCTATCCACATAATCATCTTCTTCTTTGATCACAGTTTCCAGATAATCCTGAAGATAATAATTATAATTTACATTTTTTGCAATGGAATCCACTTCCTCCAGATAGCTGTTCAGATAGGCTTCCATATTTACCAGATTTTCTTCTTCGTACTTTCCCCGTTCATTAAATGCCCTTGAATGAAAGACCATATAAAAAACAGTAACCATAATACACATGGTAACAATAATCAGCACCGCTGTCTGACTCAGGGCCCGGTTTTTCAGGCTGCTTTTCTGTTTTTTCTTCATGGCTTACTCCTTTGCCCTGAACTCGGAAGGAGACATTCCTGTATATTTTTTGAAAGAAACACTGAAATAATGAGGATTGGAAAATCCTGTTTCATAAGCAATCTCATAGGTTTTCATATCTGTTGATCGAAGCAGCTGCATGGATTTTTCCATACGGACATCTGTAAGATATTTTACAAAATTCGTTCCCGCTTCTTTCTTGAAGAGTCCACTTAAATATCCTGTGCTGACAGATGCAAATTCCGCTGCTGATGTAAGGGAAATCTCCGGATTTTTATAATTTCTCATTACATAATCCTTCACCTTGTCAATAACCTGCATTCCACTGTTTGTCTGAGCAGAATTCATTTCGTCACGGATACTGCATGCAAACCGGATCAGCTCATCCTCCATCTCTCTCAGGGAACTGTATGTTTCAAATTTCTGGTATAATACAAATCCTCTGTTCCACATTTCATCCGGGATATCCTTAAGCCCGGCAAGTTCTCTCAAAAGCACATTCATTGCCTCCATATAAATAACCTTGACATTTTTTCCGGAAAGGGAACCGTCCTTTCCATTGTCACGAAATACAGAACGTACTGCTCGTTCGATTTCTCCCGTATTGCCGATCATGATACTCTTAGTAAGATGGTGAAGTTCCTGCTGCGGATAATAGAAGGAACGCTCCAGATAATTCAGGTCTTCAATATCATAAACATTATTGCTTCCCAGTGAATATTTACACTCCAGTGCTTTCTTTGCATTGCGGTAGGCCTGGTTCAGTTCATCCAGGGTGGCTGCCGTTGTCCCCAGTGCACAGGTGGTTTTCAGCCGGATCGTGTTATAGATAGACTTCTGGATAATACAGAGGACATCATAAATAAGATCATGCGATTCTGCTTCAAGTGTACCGCAGCGAAACAAAATTACCACTCTGTCTTTTCCATCTTCAAAAACATAATGTTCTTTTCCCAGACATTCTTTCACAATATTCCGGGATGCAAAAAGATAAAGATCATAATCTGCCCCTGAAATATTTTCCATATCAAGATCCATGACTCCAATCTCATATGGTGCCTGGCTCATATCCAGCTGAAGGCTTTTTGCCCTCTCCAGATACAGCCTGAGATTACGGTCTGCAGAACAGACGATCTTGTTCAGTGTCTGTTCCTGAAGTACAGGCAGGCTCTGGCGAAGCTGATTCTTCATTGACTGGATATACTGTCTCTGGCTGTTCTCTATATGAAGCTTCTCGCAGATCTCCTTCATTTCCTTATAAAGGCTTTCGGCACCGATAGGCTTCAGGATATAGTTCTTCACTCCAAGTCCGACAGATTTCTGTGCATACTGAAAATCCTCATGTCCAGTGAGGATCACAACATGAATCTGCGGAAATTCCCTTGAAAGGATCTCCGTCAGCTCCAGACCATCCATAAACGGCATCACAATATCTGTCAGTACAAGATCCACATGATTTTTCCGTATGATATCCAGTGCCTCCTGTCCATCCTCCGCAAGAAAAATCTCCGAAAATCCCAGAGATTCCCAGTCTATGATCTTTTTCACCCCATTGCGGATAAGAGGTTCATCATCAGCAATCAGAAGTGTATACATTTTCTTCCCCTCCCATCTGTACATCGCCCGTGATTATATATAATTTTTGTCTGTTTTTCGTGCACTTTTTCGTTGATTATACTATATTTTCACAAAAGTTACAACTTTTCCCACAATTATTCTTGTGTATATTGCATATTACAAAAAAATTATTAAACGTGGTTTTTCGTCATCTTCTGAATATTTCGTGGATCGTTGGATATCCATACATGCTGAACAGGTGATCCGCCTCTTCCTGTGCTGCTTTCAGAGCCTCCTCAACAGAGATATCTCCCTGATATGTTTTTCGCAGAGCCTGACACATGATCTTCTCAATCTGCTCTACAGGAATAATCAGGCGATTCTTTCGATACGGACTGTTTCGTCTTTTTGCATACTGAAGGCTCTCCTCAGTGCTGACCAGCCAGGGATACAGCTTCAGCAGCTCACTGTTGCGGTACGGTGTCACAACTGTTGACGCACCATTCAGTATAGTCAGATACAGATTCGTATCACTGTTGCACAGCCAGGAAAAAAATCGGCAGACAGATTCTCTGTGTGAGGAAAAAGGATTCAGTCCCAGATTCCATCCTACACTGGCAGGTGCTTTTCCCGGAACCATACCGGAAGCGATCCGACCGGATACATTCTCTTTCACCCGCTGGTTTATTCCATGGGCAAACTCTGAATATGTGATCAGCATAGCTGTCCTGCCTGTACAGAAATCATCTACTGTCTGAGTGATAGATCTGTTCATATCTTTCTCCGGTATATAATCCAGCGTATGGAGAATACTCTCAAAAGCCATTCTGTTCTCCTTCGTATGAAAGGTTGGCCTATGATAATTATCCCACAGCTTTCCGCCGCAGGCCCAGAGCCTGATCAGGATCTCCGGTGCCAGTTCTTCATCGATCGCTCCCGCAAAAGAAGCTCCGTATTCTGTAGGTGACGCAGGATTCTCCTTCCTTGTAAAAAAGGCAGCCACATCATTAAATTCCTTCCATGTTCTCGGTGCCCGAAGTGATATCAGACTCCTTTTCTGGTATTCAGTCTGAAGCTCCCTGTTTTCAAACAGGTCTTTTCTGTAGAAAAGAAGCTGTGTTCCTCCGCTCACCGGGATTCCGAAATACCGTCCGTTCAACTGGCAGTTCCGGAAGCCTGACTGAAAAAACTGATCCTTTCTGAAGCTGTCACTTTCAATAAAGGAAGAAATATCTGCAAGACACATATTTTGAACCATATATTCCAGCCACGGAACATCGTAGGTATAAAAGTCATAGGTCTGCGTCAGCGTAGCACAGGACTCTGAAATCATGGAAAGCAGCTGGTTCTGAGGTACACAATGAAACTCTACCTGAATCCCGGTTTCCGCTTCAAAATGTCCGGTAAGCAGCTGCAGTGCCTGGATAGTCGGATTGTCCACTGCCAGAAAGCGAATTTTCTCTCTGCAGGATATCCGGAAGCTCTGTTTCTGCTGCTTTTCTTTTTCCGGCAGACTCACAATCCGGATATCCTTTTCCGAAAAATCAATCTCCTGTATAGTCTGCTCATACAGCCTTGGGTTATGGATATTCTGCAAAAGTATCCTGGCTGCCTGCTCCCCCAGAACAGTACTGTTTCTGGAGATTTTGATCACACCATCATTCTGATTGATGTTGATCCAGGATTCCTCGGAACAGCTGATCAGAACAATATCCTCCGGGGTTCGCAATCCGCAGTATTCCATGGCAGTCTGAATTCCATATGTGATCTCACGACTTGTTGACAGCAAAACCTTCGGCGGCTTCCTGGAAAAAATTTTCATAAAACTGCTGAATGCATCTTCTCTGGTAAAATTCGTCGCACATATCTTCTCCGGTGCCAAATCTTCACCCAGTGTTTCCATGGCATCTCTGCATGCCCGGACATAATTCCGCTCAGAAGAAAACTCAAGAGGACCACAGACAATACTGATATCCCGGTATCCCTGTTCCAGAACCTGTTTTGTTATGCTGTAAAAGGTATCGTAATGACGAAACCCTACATAATTACAGAACACGGAATCCGGTTCACGCTCAACAAAAACCGCCGGAATCTGATAATCCATAATGTGGTTCTGAAAAAAAAGCTGTATTACCGGGCTGTGTCGTCACGATAATAAGCCCTGCTGAATTCTGGGTAATAAATTCGTCGATCTTCGTACATTCAACATCTGCGGAATCATTGGAAAACGCAATATTAATGGAATATCCATGGGACTGAAGATAAGAAGATATTCCGTCAAAGAGCCCTGAGTAAAATTGGCTCCTCATTCCCGGAAGCAGCACGCTTACCATATTGCTGGCTTTTTTTTTCAGATTTCTGGCAGAATAATTCGGAATATATTTCAGTTTCTCCACAGCGTCCATTATCTTTGTATAGGTTTCCGGACGGACTGCTTTCTTTCCGCTCAGTGCGCAGGAAACGGTTGCTATGGATACACCTGCTTCCCTTGCAACGTCTTTTAATGTTATCATTTTTATGTCCCTTCAAACGCTTCTGTTTCGTCGTTTTTCTCTCTGTTTTTATCTGTTTTTCATTATAAGCACTATGAGATCCGCTTCATTCAATATAGTAAAATTCGTAGTAAAACGTTTAGATTTTTATTCCGGCAATCGTATTGAAACACACACTTTTTTTCACATAATGTAGTTATAAGTTGAAGCAAATAAAAAACTACAGGAGGTAAATATATATGAAAATGACACCCAGAGAACGTGTAATGGCGTCTGTCAATCATCAGAATCCTGATTCCCTTCCAATGGATCTGGGAAGCAACGTAAGTGCCGGAATCAGTGGTATGGCTTACGGAAAATTAAAAGAATATCTTGGAATCACAACAGGCCACAACCGTATTTACGATGTGGTACAGCAGGTAGCTCAGCCTGAGATCCAGGTTCTTGATATCATCGGAGCTGACGTCCTTGACGTTGGCCGTGTATTTAACACAGAAGACTCCGACTGGTACGATGTAACCTTATCAAACGGCGTTGCCGCACAGTGGCCGGGCTGGTTCAGGCCGAGACATAACAAAGATGGCTCTTATGAATATTTTGACTGCGAGGGCACACTCATTGCCAAGATGCCAAACGGCGGAATGTGTTTTGACCAGCAGTACTTCCCATATAAAGAAGATTATCCGGAAAACTACAATGATCTGGATAAAGAGATGGGAAAGGTTATCTGGAGTGCTATGGTTCACAGTCCATGGGATCATTCCAACGAAAAATATTTCTGGGAAACACTTCGTGAGAGATGTCTTGTACTGAAGAACAGCACAGACCGTGCCCTGATGATCACCTGCGGATGCAACTTCTTCGAATGGGGAACTTTCCTTCGCAGAATGGAAAATTATCTCATGGATATTTATGAGGAACCGGAGCAGGTTCTTGCACTTAATGACCAGCTTCTGGAACGCCACCTGAAAAACCTGGAAAACACATGTAAGTACCTTAACGGAATCGTAGATATCGTCCGTTTCGGTGATGACCTCGGAATGAACAACAACATGTTCATGTCCCTGGAAAAATACCGTACCTTATTCAAACCGTATCATACAAAGATTAATGAGTATGTACATAAACACAGCAGCATGAAGACATTCCTCCACTCCTGCGGTTCCATCTTCCCGGTCATCGGAGATCTGGCAGAAGCAGGCTTCGATATCCTTAATCCGGTTCAGACATCAGCAGCCAATATGGATCCTGCCAGACTGAAACAGGAATACGGCAAAGATATCACCTTCTGGGGCGGCGGATGCAACACCAGAAAAATTCTGAACATGGGAACTGAAAAAGAGGTTTACGACTACTGCAGACGCATGATCGATATCTTCTTCCAGGATGGCGGATTCGTATTCAACCAGGAGCACAACATCCTCGGTGATGTTCCTCCTCAGAATATCATGGCTATGTATAAAGCTGTTGAGGATGCCAAAAGATAAAGTACAGACAATATGTTTCTAAAACCCCAAAAGGGATGCCGCATGAACAGAATCTCTGAATTCTGTTCCATACGGTATCCCTGATGGCATAGGTTTATCATAAGCGGTTGGATTATTCAGTTATGCTCCGATCAGCTGATTTGCCAGTGTTGCAGCACTTGCAGCATCCTCGGAATATCCGTCTGCGCCGATCTCGTCTGCGAATTCCTGAGTGATCGGTGCTCCGCCGACCATAACCTTGATATTGCTTCTGAAATCAGATTTGTTCAGTGCATCTACAGCATCACGAAGTGCAGGCATTGTTGTTGTAAGAAGAGCGGAAAGAGCGATGATCTTTGTATCCGGGTTCTCTCTGTAGCACTCGATGATCTTGTCATTGGAAACGTCAACACCAAGGTCGATAACCTCGAAGCCTGCACTCTCGATCATCATGGCAACAAGGTTTTTGCCGATATCATGAAGGTCTCCTGCTACTGTTGCAATGATAAGTTTACCCTTTACGCCTGTAGCTCCGGATGCAAGATGCGGTTTCAGAACCTCAACACCTTTTTTCATGGCTCTTGCTGCTACCAGCATCTCCGGAACAAAGATCTCATTATTTTTGAACTTCTCGCCTACAACAGCCATGGCATCGATCATACCTTTATTTAAGATCTCCTGTGGATCGCAGCCTTCATCAAGAGCTTCCTGCACTGCTTTTCCTACCAGTTTCGCTTTACCGATTTCTACTAATTTTGCAACTTCTTCGATTTTTGACATTGTTCTACCTCCAAATATTATGTATATTCATTATTTGCTACGGACAGGCTGATAATTTTTCGCACTCATCTCAGCTTTTATCGTATTTTTTATGGGATTCGTTTGCAGAGTCCTCCGCAGGCTCTGCAAACCTGAAGGGATCCTGATTATTTTTTTACAGGTCCAATAAGACCCTCTCTGTATGCTCCGATGTACTCCATACAGTAGTCATCTTCTCCAAGAAGAGCTTCTGTTGCATAAATAAGGCCAAGCATGTCTCTGTTTGTCGGATCAAGGATTCCACTGTCCAGTCCGGCATTCATAGCCAGTACCATAAATCCAAGGTTGATCAGCTTACGAACCGGCAGGTTGAAAGAAATATTGCTGATCGCTGCTGTAATGTGAATGGACGGATACTGCTCACGAACAGAAGTGATAACCTCGATATTTGTCTCAATTCCGTTCTCAGATGTACAAAGCATCTCTACCAGCGGATCAATGTGGATCCTTGATGGAGCGATTCCGTATTCTTTGGCTTTTGCCATGATCTTATCAAATACGCGAAGTCTGTCTGCTGCATTTTTCGGGATTCCGGTATCATCACTGAGAAGAGCGATAACTTCCCAGCCTTTATTTTCTTCCTGTGCCATAACAGGGAAAATCTTGTCGATCTTGTCGCCCTCGCCGGATACAGAATTGAAAAGTCCCGGACGTTTACAGAATTTATAAGCCTGGATCAGTACATCAGCACTTGGACTGTCCACAGAAATCGGAAGGTCTGTTACTTCCTGAATACAGTCGATCATCCATTTCAGTGTTTCAACTTCCTCTTCCTCCGGAACAGATGCACAGCAATCGATAAATGTTGCTCCGGCTTCTGCCTGTTTTCTTGCACGGTCTTTGATAAACTCCGCATCTCTTTTTGCAATAGCCTCTGCAACAGAAGGAATGGAACCGTTGATTTTTTCTCCAATAATGATCATATTTTTCTTCCTCCCTATTCGTAGATCTTGGTTGCTTCGTCAAACAGCGCCTTGATATTGCTTGGCGGAACATCCGGCTGTAATCCCTCATGGCTTGGTGATACGATAAGGCCTGTCGGGAAGTAGGTACGAAGCTCTTTAACCTTTGCAGCTACCTGCTCCGGTGTTCCGTTCGGAAGAAGATCCTGTGTATCAACACCGCCGCAGAAAGAAATCTTTCCATCGAATTTATCTTTCAGGTTTGCAGGATCCATACCTGCTGCAAGTGCCTGGATCGGATGGATAACATCAACGCCAGCCTCAATGAGAAGCGGGATAGCTTCAACAATAGATCCGCAGGAATGATATACAACCTTTACGCCATAGCTGTGTGCCAGATCGATAAGTTTCTTTGCTCCGGGAATAACGAACTCGCTGATAAGAGCCGGGCTGATCATCAGGCCTCTCTGACTTCCTACATCATCACCGATGAGGATTGCCTGTACTTTACCTTTTGTTGCCTCAAGGAAAATCTTAAGGGCTTTCAGATAAAAATCTACAATATGATCATCTACATAATGTACCATCTCAGGCTCTGCAACCATGTTCATAAGGCATGTCTGCATTCCGAATGCAGCACAGGTATCCTGGAAGTGGCAGGCCCAGAGCATACCCATAACTACTTTATCATCCGGTGCCTCATCAACAAGGCGGCGGCATTCTTCCGGATCGATATAAAGCTCCGGATCCGGCCATGGGAAATTCACTGCCTCCACATCTTCAAGATCCTCACACTGTGCAAAACATCCGTCTGCTGTCAGTGTTCTGTGCTCTGTATCTACATTGCTTCCGTTCATATACCAGTCAAATGCCGCGAAAATTGCGGAGCATGTCGGGGATTTGTACGGGATCTCTACTGCGTAGAAATCATCTCCGCATACTTTTTTCAGTTCTTTGATATTGTCTACATGGTAGTAATCGCAAAGTGCAGGAACTGCCTCCGGTGTCGGATCACCAAGCCAGCAGGCCGGTCTGTCTACCGGTTTTCTTTCTACAGTTGCGATAAATCTTTCTCTACTGTTCATGTTTCTTTTCCTCCATATCTATTGCTTTTGCTTATTAGTTAAGGTGATAAATTTCTTCCATATCTGACCAGAATTCGCCCTCTGCTCTGTCAGGAAGGGGTGACATCAGCGGTTTTACAACATCCCACCATCTTTGTGTTGCCGGATCTGCTGCCATCTTTGCCATATCTGCATCAAAATCTTCGCCTTCGTACTCAAAATATGTAAAAAGATATTCTCCTCTGCTGTAGATAGAATAATTTTTCAGGCCGCATTCTTTGATCATTTCATTTACGCCCGGCATTGGATTTGCATGCCATTTTTTATATTCGGCAAGCTTTTCCGGTTTTACCTTGATCATCTGACCAAATCTTTTTTTCATACTTTCACCCTTTCCCTGCTGCTTCCAGTTTACAGTTCTTACATTCCGTTCTTTATGAAAATCATTATAAAAAAAGCCGGTAAAAATATAAATTCAATATTTTCATCGGTTTAGTCCTTTTTTTCATGTAAAAAATCTGAACATGTAAAAAATACACCTATAGCAATTCCAGAAATTAATACATTAAAAAGAAGTTGGACAGAGCATGATGCAATAATTTCCGGAAGTACTGTAATCTGATTAATGTAACTATTGAATAAAAACAGGAATGTATTATACTGAAATCATACTCAGACAATGGGAAAATCAAAGAATTTACAGGGAGGTTTTTTGTCATGGAATACAGACGTTTTGGAAACACGATCTATCTTCGACTTGATCCGAAGGAAGAGATCCTGGAGGAGATCGGCAAGGTTGCAGAGAAAGAGAACATCCGCCTTGCACAGGTCACAGGCCTTGGTGCCATCAATGATTTCACTGCAGGTGTATACAACACTGTAACAAAGGAATACCACTCTATCCAGTTTCAGGGAGCTTATGAGATTGTTTCTCTTACCGGTACCGTTACCCGCAAGGACGGTGACGTTTATCTTCATCTCCACATCGCGGCCGGTGACGAAGAAGGCCTTGTACACGGCGGCCATCTGAACCGTGCCATCATCAGTGCTACCGCCGAGATCCAGATCCAGGTGATCGATGGAGAAATCGGTCGTGAGTTCAGCGAAGAGATCGGTCTGAATCTGTTTAAATTCTGATTTTGCCAGACGGAATTCAGCTACAGTTTACTGCTTTACAGTTTTAGATTTCATCACACATAAAAAGGGTGAGACTACACAGCGTAATGCTGTCAGCTCACCCTTTTCTTATTCCGAAAAGCTATACCGACAAATCACCACATCTCCCTGAGCCAACCTTCCTACATATACATTGACAAATTTCCCTGTTATGATATACTTTGATGATAAAACTATTTTATATTAAAATCATTTAAAGAACGCAAATGAATGTGAGGATCTGATCATTATGAAGAATTTTAAAATCGGTGATAAACTTACGAGATTTCCCCTGATCCAAGGTGGAATGGGTGTCGGCATCAGCCTTGGCCGACTGGCAGGCACTGTTGCAAAGGAAGGCGGGATCGGAATCATCTCCACCGCTCAGATCGGCTACCGTGAAGAGGATTTCGACCGAAATACCGAAGAAGCCAACCAGCGGGCTATCCTGTCCGAGATGAAAAAAGCGCGCAGGATTTCTCCTGACGGTATCATTGGCTACAACATCATGGTTGCACTGAAGGAGTATGCATCTCATGTAAAGGCAGCTGTCCAGGCCGGTGCTGACCTGATCATCTCCGGTGCAGGACTTCCTACAGAGCTCCCTGCTCTTGTCAGCGGAAGCAAAACAAAGATCGCCCCCATTGTCTCAACGGACAAATCTGCAAAGGTTATCCTGAAATACTGGGAAAGAAAGTACAAGCGCACTGCAGACCTTGTGGTGATCGAAGGTCCCCAGGCAGGCGGTCATCTGGGCTTCCACAAGGAAGAGCTGGATTCCTATACACCGGAAGCCTACGACAATGAGATCCGAAAGATCGTCCAGACTGTAAAAAGCTATGCCGCAAAATTCGGCACGGAAATCCCTGTAGTAGCTGCCGGCGGCATCGCCACGCACGAGGATGTAAAGCATGTCCTTGATCTTGGTGTGGACGGCGTTCAGGTCGCCACCCGTTTTATCCCAACGGAAGAATGTGACGCAGACATCCGGCTGAAAGAATCCCTGATCCACGCCGCAAAGGACGACATTGCCATTGTAAAAAGCCCGGTAGGTATGCCGGGACGTGCCATTATGAATCCCTTCATGCAGCACGTCATGGCCGGTGAAAAAATCCCACACAGCCCATGCCACCGCTGCCTTGCCAAATGTTCTCCCGGCGAAATCCCTTACTGTATTACAGACAAGCTGATCGCCGCCGTAAAGGGCGACGTGGAAAACGGCCTGCTGTTCTGCGGAGCAAAGGCTTATATGGCAGATAAGATTGAAACCGTGCACGACGTGATCGCTGATCTGTTTGGCACAGAATCAGAATGCATCCGGCTGTCATAAAGATAAGCGTACACTGTCAGGCGCACCACACAAAAAGCCCCTGCTTTCATTGCTTTTCGCAGTGAAAACAGGGACTTTTTGTTTTTCTACCGGTTATCGATCTTCTCCGGGTACATGTCATGCTCTGTCAGGCGTTTCCAGGCAATCTCCTCCCATCTGGTTCCGGCCTTTCCGTAATTGCAGTAGGGATCAATGGAAATGCCGCCTCTCGGAGTAAATTTTCCCCAGACCTCAATGTATTTCGGGTCCATAAGACGGATCAGATCCTTCATAATGATATTCACGCAATCCTCGTGAAAATCTCCGTGATTGCGGAAGCTGAAAAGATACAGCTTCAGAGATTTGCTCTCCACCATTTTTTCGCCGGGTACGTAGGATATCGTGATCGTCGCGAAATCCGGCTGTCCGGTAATGGGACAAAGGCTTGTAAATTCCGGGCAGTTAAATTTTACAAAGTAATCGTTGTCTGGGTGCTTGTTCAAAAATGTTTCCAGTACCTCCGGAGCATAATTGTCCGGATATTTTACCTTCTGATTTCCGAGAAGGGTGATTCCTTCTTTTTCCAGGTTTTCTCTGCTCATATTTTTTTCCTTTCTATGGTCAGGCGGATATTTGCGATCCGCTTCGTTACTTACTCATGACCGATCTATCTGTCAAGTGCCGGGTCCTTCACTCCATTGAGACGGAATGCCTCTGCTCTGTCAATACAGGTTCCGCACACACCGCAGGGCTTTTCACCGCCTTCGTAACAGCTCCATGTCAGTTCATAAGGAACATTAAGCTCCAGTCCGGTTTTTACGACCTCTGCCTTTGTGCAGCTGACAAAAGGTGCCTCAACCTTCAGCTGACCGCCGCTTCCCTGATAAATTGCCTCATTGATCGCATTGTGAAATGCACTGCTACAGTCCGGATACGCATTTCCGGCAGCATCATCCGCATGCGCTCCGTAATAGATCACACTGCAGTTTTTTGACAGCGCAATGCTTGCTGCTGAGGAAAGAAATAATCCGTTCCGAAACGGCACATAGGTTGACACCGGTGATCCATCGGTTTCCTTCAGCTGCTCTGCATAGCTTTCGTGAGGGATTTCTCTGTCTGAATGCTTCAGCAGCGAGCAGTCACTGTACCGGAAGATCGGCTCCAGATCCAGATAAAGATGCTCCACTTCGTAATATTCTGCTGTTTTTCTGGCAGCCTCGATTTCTTTTGTGTGCTTCTGTCCGTAAGCTACTGTTAATGCAATTACATTCTCTTTTCCATATTTTTTTACGGCAAGCCCCAGACAGGTGGTGGAATCCACACCGCCGCTTGCAAGTACAAGTGCTTTCATGTCGTTCTCCTTTTCTGCGGTATTTCTGTTTATATTGTAATATTTTTTTCTGTCATACTCCCCGTTTCTGCGGGTCCCAGATCACCTTATGAAGCTGGATCTGAAGCTTTACATCGTTGAGCTTTTTTTCCATAAGGAAATCCACGATCTCCACCGGCTGGATCCTGCCGAAAACAGGGCTGAAATAAACTGCTGTTTTTCCGATCAGCCTGTACTTTTCCAGGATTTTCAGGGCTTTTTCCATATCTCTGCGGCTGCTGACCACGAATTTCAGCGTATCCTCACTGTCCAGAAGCTCCAGATTGGAAAGAAGCATCTCTTTTTCCATACCGCTGTCCGGTGTTTTATAATCCATGGTAAAGGACGGACGGTTTTTTAATATATGATAAGGCTTCAGATCCACACTTCCATTGGTCTCAATCTCTACCCGCTGGGATGGATCCTCCAGGATTGCCTCGATCAGCTCCTCCATCCCTTCCCGCAAAAGTGGTTCCCCGCCTGTAAGTGTCACATTTTTTACGCCTGTCTCACGGATCCAGGAAAGAATCTCTTCTTTTGTCAGCCTTTCACTCTCACCCCCCGGCTCATTTGCCCAGCTGGTATCGCAATAGCTGCACTGAAGATTGCAGCCCTTAAACCGGATAAAAGCGGCAAGCTCTCCTGCCCGTCTGCCCTCTCCGTTGATGCTGACAAATTTCTCTACAACCTGATATGTACTCATAGCCATGCCGCCTCCGTTTCTTCTTCCGTTTCCCGGTAAGCTGCACAATTATTAGGAGTTTCGTAAACAACAGCTCTTTTTACAGGATATCCTTTTTCTTTCATTTTTCTGAAAAAATACTCTGAAAAATTCTCTGCTGTAGGGCGAAAGGGAACCTTCACCAGATGGAATCCTTCTTCATCCAGTGCTTCCAGAGTTTTCGGACGTAATGTATTTTCTTCATAGATCAGTGTGTGATCCATGGAATCTGCCAGCTCCTTCAGATCCTTTTTCAGATCTCCGAAGTCTACCAGCATCCCTCGCTTCTGGCCGTTTTTCTCCAGCTTTCGGCTTTCGATCTCAATCTCCACATGCCAGCGATGGCCATGGATATTGGAACATTTGCCGGTGTAACCGGACAGAAAATGTGCAGAATCAAAATCTGCTTCTGTTTTTAACTGATACATAATTTCTTCCTCCTTCTGAATCTGTCACACCACCCCGATATTCCATAAATAAAAAAAGGCAGACCCGCCACGAGTCTGCCCTGATTCTCACATCTTCTTCAGCCCTGGTTTTATTTATAGACAGGATGGTACAAACGAACTGTCTTATATTTAATTTGTATGATATCCCGGCGATACTATCTCAAAAACTCAGCTGTATCAGCTCCGGAACCACTGTAAATTTCCTGCAGAACTATCTTCTTCCGCAGCACTTCTTATATTTCTTACCGCTTCCGCACGGACACGGATCGTTCGGATAGATTTTTCTTGCAGATGCCGGCTGCATCGGCATTGCTGTCGGCACAAAGCTGTTCGGCATTGCAGTGTGCGGCCTGCCTGTGGCAAACGGCCACACTGCTCCTGAGATCTCATTCGGTGTGTAACCGCGGAATTCCAGCATTCTTGTGTTATTGTTTGCCTCCATGATCAGCTTTGTAAATTTCTCAAGCTGCTCATCGTTAAACTGGATTCCTTTCTGGTTCAGGTTTTCCATGATCGCTGACATTCTGCCATCCATGGAGCATTCTTTGTAAATAAAGAACAGTACCTGATCCTTCACCGCCTCGGAAACCTTCATCTCATCCATCAGGAATCTGCCCAGTTTCTGATAAGAAGCAGATTTTGTCGGATAACCGTTTTCGGAATAATCCAGGATCTCATCTACTGACGGAATATAGAATTTCCGTCCGCCCTGACGTCTCTCGATATCCTTGTAGATGTTATTGACCAGTGCGGATTTCAGGATCAGCTGATCCTCCGCAAGCTCACAGATGCAGGCCTTTTCCGGAACGGTATGATACAGCTCGATGAACCTGTCATATCCGATGTCAAAGCCTTTTCTCTGCTTAAACATCTCATATACTGTCTTCGCCGGTGCAGATACATACAGATAGCTTACCATAACAAGACAATCCTTCAGCCAGTTTACCTGACTGCGAAGTGTCCGGAATTCAGGTGTGTTGATCTGGTCGTAAACAGCTGCAACCTCTGCCGGAACTTCTGCGTAATCATCACTGTAGGAAACAAGGTAGCCCATATCGTTCAGCCATTCTAACGTATTCCACTCATCCTCTGCAACATGGAAACATTTTCTCTGAACAGCCGCCTCAAAAGCCAGTACTTCCTGATCGTCTGCTACGAGGAAGCTTGCCTTCATAACCTCCGGTTTAAGAACCTCTGCGGAAACCTTTGCAGCGATCTCTTCCTGATCCATTCCCTTGCAGTGAAGTCCAAGCTCACCTGCAATGCTGAGAAGGTCTTCTTTACGATAGGACATGAGGAAATCTTTTACTGTAGGATTTCTTCTGCTGCCTGTGGCTGCCTCATCTGCTTTTGCAGCTCTGGCTGCTGCCTCTACTGCCGCTACTGTTGCAGCAATGTCTTCCGATGCTTTGGCTGTTTCCGCCTTTGTCTCAACTGCTGCAGTGCATCCCAGCTCTGGTGCCTCTGTCCAGTACGGATCATCCTCACCCTTTACTTCTTTTATAATAGAAGGAGCTTCTGCTGTTCCCTCGTCTTTCTTCTCAATATCAACTCTGTATTCCGGAGCTTCCTTATCCGCACCATACTGCCGGAAGGTATCCGGCTGCAGTTTTCCGGCAGCATCTCACCTGTCACAACCGGATTCTTTTCATACTTTACATAATCCTTCTGCCATCCCCGAATGCGATGCACTGGTTCTGTCGTTCCTCTTCCTGCCGTCCGGCAGTGTAATCTTTGTGACACCGGTATAGACCAGCGCATGTTTGTTATCCGCTTCAATAGCACTTCCGGAAAAACATCCGTCTCGATCATAGTCCTGATCCGGTGCAAGTGCTGCCGGAAGCTGTTCCCAGCTTATCATATCCGTTGTCACACTGTGCCCCCAATGCATCGGTCCCCACTCTCTCTGATATGGATTGTACTGATAGAACAAATGTATTTTCCCATCATATACGGAAAAACCATTCGGATCATTGATCCATCCGGCAGGTGCCGAGATATGAAACAACGGTCTGGTATTTTTATCGGTCTGTGCTGCTTTTTCTGCCTCATAATTGCTCTCGCTTTTTCTAACATCTCACTCATGTAAATTCTCCTGTTTATTTTTCTTCTTTCAATGACTCCTGATACTGATCGAAATATTTCTGTTTAATAGCCAGATAATCGGAAAGCCCGTACTTTCTCCATTTTATCAAGGTAGGAATCCCACTCTTTGTCAATTCCACCATTTAAAATCCAGTCGGCTTTCTTCTGCTCTGCATATTTTTTGATATCGGTATCATACTGTGACACTTTATTGGTATCTTCGATACTCATGAATACATTTGGATATACATACTTGCTGTTCATATCTTCAGATAGGTTTCATGCATATTGTCCAGACGCCATTTTGCATCCTCCGGCTGTGTCACATACACACCATAATACTCATTGAGTACCGCAAGCGGACCGTTAACCGACTGTGCTTCACGTACCTCTACCGGTGACTGCTCTCCAGATCAAGATGCTTCAACATTTCACCGCCATCTTTATTTGTAGACAGTTCAAAAATATTAAAAGAATCCTTCTCTCCATAGGTTCCCCAGTTGTTCTGCGGAGACTGGATCGGCGCATACATCTGATCGATCCATGCTGCTGCCAGTGCCGTATTCCGACAGCTTGAAGTAAGAACGCAGCGGCCTCTGTCAAAGCCACTGGTTTCACTGTTATTCTGTCTTGTGATATTTTGGCTCCGCTCCGGACCGGTCAGTGCCGGAAGCATTACATAATCCGTATTATTGTCAATATTGGCAATGTCTCAGGTGAAGCACAGACCGTAACGGTGATTTTTTCCTTTTGCCACGTAAGTAGACCACTCCTGTGTAAAAGCTTCCGGATCTACCAGATCTCTGTTACCAGCTTATGCAGCCACTCGATGCCTTCTTTGTAACCCTCCTGCACAGTCGTATAGATCACGTCTCCGTCATCCGTTACAGCAAAATGATCCCCGTATCACCATATCCTTCCCCGAATCCATTGATCAGAATCGCAGGATCCTGATCGCCATTGTTGATAATAAATGACATCGGGATCACACCTCCCTCAATCTGGAATTGTTTCTTCAGATCATCCGCATGATCACGGAACGCAATCAGTACCTGTTCCAGTTCATCGGTTGTAGTTTGGTATATCCAGTCCCAGATAATCAAGCCATTTTCTTATTAATGTAAGGAATATCTCCGATCGCCTGAATTGCTCCTTTCCCGCACCAAGCTGCTCAATCCATGGGAAAGAATAAATGTGACCATCCGGTGCTGTACACATTGTTCTGTACTCCGGGTATTTCTCAAAGACCGCCTGCAGGTTCGGCATATATTTGTCGATCAGATTTTCAAGCGGAATAATGATTCCCTGCTTGGCATAACGAAGCAGATCATAATCACTCATCCCTGCATTAAACAGCCCATCCGGAAGGTTTCCGAACTGAGCCAGCGCAAGGTTCTTCTTATCCGAGAACTGGTCTGCCACAAAACAGGTCCAGTCGATATGTACGTTTGTCTCTTTTTCGAGTCTCTTAAAAATGATACGCTCATTCGGATTCTGCGTAGAGGTTGCCGGAGCACTTGTGATGAATGATAATTCAGCTTGTTCTTTCAGTGGAAACTGCACTTCTGATACCGGAGTATCCGGATTGGTTTCCGCCTTCATCTGCTCTTTTTCCACATCCTGCCATCCCAATTATAATCGAAAATGTCAAACCTAATGCCAGACATTTTTCTATTTTTCTCTTCCACATATCTGTATATTTCCTTTCTGCTTAACCCTTCACCGATCCAACCATAATTCCTTTATCGAAGTACTTCTGGAAAGAATGGATACATTACCAGCAATGGTAAACTTGACACTACAATAGTTGCGTATTTCAGCTGTTCGGCAACCTTTGCCATCTCCGCGGTACTCTGAATGTCCGCGATCATGCCGGGCTGAGGTGTATTCTGTACAAGGATGGAACGAAGTACCAGCTGCAGTGGCTGCAGGTTTGCATCATTCAAGTATATCATAGCGTCAAAGTAGCTGTTCCACATTCCAACAAATGACCACAGTGCCAGTACCGCGATAATCGGTTTGCATACCGGAAGCATAACCTTGAAGAAATGCTGGATTTCCGTTGCTCCGTCAATTGCGGATGCCTCACGCAGTTCTTTCGGAATAGACTGGTAGTACGTTCTTGCAAGAATCATATTCCAGACATTAAATGCTCCCGGATTAAGAATTGCCCACATCGTATTTACCATGTGCAGCTGATTGATCAAAATAAAAGTCGGAATCATTCCGCCACCAAAAAACATTGTGATCAGAAAGATTATATTAAAGAATTTTCTTCCTACAAATTCTTTTTTGACATCGGATACGCTGCTAACAATGTGACAAATACGGAAATTGCCGCAAATGCAATTGAATACAAAAAAGAATTCAAAAAGCCCCGCCAGATCATATCATTTTCCAGCACACGCCGGTATGCATCTAACGTCCAGTCTTTTATGTGAAAACTTAATCCCTGGTTATTTAATACGGTCGGATCCATAAAGGATGCCAGAACTACATAGATCAGCGGAATTAAAATTGAAAGAACAAATAGTCCAAGAATGGCATAACCGATTCCAAGCACCAGCCGGTCTGTTCGTGAATATTTGATTTTCTTTGTTCCATTCATTTCACGTTCCTCCTATAATCCTTCACCATCATTCAGCTTCTTTACTACCCAGTTTACAAAAATAAGTAAAATCACATTGATTACAGAGTTGAACAGTCCCACTGCTGTAGAATATCCATAATCGCCGTTTCAATAGTCCTATCCGGTATACATAGTCGATAATATTTCAGAAGCCGGTAAGTTCATATCTGTCTGCAGCGCATATGCCTTTTCAAAGCCGATACTCATAATATTTCCTGCCTGAAGGATAAACTGGATCACGATAATGTTCTTGATCGCCGGAAGCTCCACATACCAGATCTGCTGCAGCAGATTTGCACCGTCCATAATGGCTGCCTCTTCCAACTCCTTGCTTGCATTAGATAATGCTGCAGTATACATGATGGATGCCCAGCCTGCTCCCTGCCAGATTCCGCTTGCAATATAAATGGTACGGAATGCGGACGGCATGGTCATCCAGTTTGTATTCATTCCCAGCAGATGGTTTAACGGTCCTACCGGAGATAAAAACATACGCACCATACCACAAAGGACAATGACGGAAATAAAATTCGGCGCATAGATCAGAAGCTGAATTTTTTTCTTAATCCCGCCTTGCGGATACGGTTCAGTAAAAGTGCCAGAATAATTGGTATCGGAAAACCCAGAGAAGTCCGTAAATACTCAGTTTTAATGTGTTCAGCAGATAGTTCATAAAATCCGGTGATGATAAAAACCTCTGGAAATATTCCAGCCCCACCCACGGGCTTCCCAAAACTCCTTTAATGACATTGTAATCCTCAAATGCAATCAGAAGTCCTCCCATCGGAAGATACTTGAAAATGATTGTGAGTAACAGTGCCGGCATCAGAAAAAAAACATACAGCTGCCAGTTTTTCTTTATATAAGACAGCTTACTCCCCATGGTTTGTTTTTTTTCGCAGAGCCGACTTGTTTTGCCAGTTTTTTCATGCGATTGCTCCTCCCTTTTCATCGTATTACTCGTTCTGCTTTGATGTAACCGGTAAAGTAACCGGTTACTTTATAATCTGATAGTACTACAAAGTTTCCGATATGTCAACACTTTTATTCATTAAAGTAACCGATTACGTAACCAGTTTTTTTCATTGCTATTTTTCTTTCCGGTTGTTATACTATGGATAAAACAGATAAAGGAGACAGCTTTCAGATGGGAAAGAAACAGGTGACATTTGCTGATATTGCAGCATATACCAATTTTTCAAAAACAACCATTTCCAGATATTTTAATCATCCGGATTCTCTGACACTTGAGAATCAGGAAAAAATTTCACAGGCACTTGATACTCTGGGTTACAAAAAGAATAAGCTTGCAAAGGTTCTTGCCAATGGAAAGAGTGAATTTATCGGAATCATTATTCCGAACCTTTATCTGCACTATTATTCGGAAATGCTTACACAGATTCTTTCCAGCTACCGCGATTTTCATTATAAATTTCTCGTATTCGTCAGCGACAACGGACCGTCCGAGGAGGAACAGTACATTGATGAACTGATGGCATACCAGATTGAGGCCTGATCGTGTTAAGTCACACTCTTTCTTCCGAAAAACTGGCTTCTTACCAGATCCCTGTCATTGCCATTGAGCGCGAAGCTGAACATATCTGTGGCGTAACCAGCGACAATTATATGGGTGCGCTCCAGGCGGCAACGCTTCTGATCCGGGACAAATGCGATGTACTGATTCACGTTAATGCGGATGTTCCAAAGTCACTATGTCATGACTACCTTTTATCCGTACCAGTGGGATCTGAACTACGGCAATCCCCGTGTTTTCAATGAGATGATGTACAACTTCCTCTTCCTTGCAAACCAGGGAATGGACGTGATCCGTATCGATGCGGTTCCGTATATCTGGAAGGAACTGGGAACTCCCTGCCGTAACCTGAAGCAGGTGCATACGATCGTTCGTATGATGCGTATGATCGCCGAGATCGTCTGCCCAAGTGTCGTACTTCTGGGTGAGGTTGTTATGGAGCCGGAGAAGGTTGTCCCTTATTTCGGAACACTAGAAAAACCGGAATGCCATATGCTTTATAACGTAACGACTATGGCTACAACCTGGAACAGCATTGCCACTCGTGATATCCGACTTCTGAAAAAACAGATGGATATTGTAAACAGCCTTCCGAAGCAGTACACCTTCCTGAATTATCTCCGCTGCCATGACGATATCGGCTGGGGACTTGATTTCGCCACTCTGAAAGACTGGGGCATGGATGAGCCATCTCATAAGCGTTACCTGAATGATTTCTTTACAGGAAAGCACCCGGGAAGCGACAGCCGCGGAGAGCTCTATAATGATGACCCGGTAACTCAGGATGCTCGTTTCTGCGGAACTACTGCTTCCATGTGCGGGATCGAGGCTGCTCTTTTTGAAAAAGATGACGAGAAGCTGAAAAGGGGTATCCGCGAGGATCTGATGCTTCACGCATATATGCTTACCCAGTCCGGGATCCCGATGCTTTACAGCTCCGATGAAATCGGACGTCTCAATGATTATTCCTATAAAGAGGATCCGGATAAGGCTGCAGATTCCCGCTATATCCACCGTGGTGCTTTCCAGTGGGAGCTTGCCGAAAAAAGAAACTCCAAATCCTCCGTTGAGGGACAGATCTTCCAGACTCTTAGCCGCATGGAGCAGATCCGCAGCCAGGAATCTGTTTTTGATAAGGACTGTGATGTATATACATACGATGTTCATGATGACAGCATTCTCTGCATCCTCCGCCAGAAAGGAAACGAACGTTTCATCGGAATCTTCAATTTCAGTGACAGTGAAAAAACTGCCTGGATGCAGGAGGAAGGAACCTTCCGCGATCTGATCACTGACCAGACACTGGAGCTTAAGGACGTGGAGCTTCCGGCTTATGGATTTATGTGGTGTAAGAGGATGTAACGTAACTGTTGCTCGGTAAATAAAAAAGACGTGGTCTTACGGGTCCACGTCTTTTTATTATGTTATATCTTTATTTTTTATAAGCTGTTCTGGTATTCAGAAATTACTTGCAGAGCTCCTCTGCCATTGCATCGATCTCTGCCACATTCTCATCGCTGAGGGAGGACATGATCTTTACATTGTTCTCAAGCCATGTGATATTTTTACTCTTCTCGAACATTCCTTTCATGACTTTAGCTGCAGTCGGTGCCCAGCTTCCGTTCTCAATGAGGCCGATGGTGCGGTTCTGGTAATTACGCTCTGTCAGGTTCTCGATGAATGTACGCATAAACGGGAATGCTTCTCCGTTGTATGTAATGCTGGCCAGTACCAGCTTGCCGTAGCGGAAAGCATCCTCCACTGCCTCTGCCATGTCTTCTCTTGCAAGATCGCAGACAACAACCTTCGGGCAGCCCTTTTCCTCCAGCTTCTGTGCAAGAAGCTCTGCTGCTTTCTTTGTATGTCCGTATACAGATGTGTAGGCGATCATTACTCCTTCACTCTCTACTTTATAAGAAGACCAGATATCATATTTCTCCAAATAATGTCCAAGATTTTCGGTAAGGATCGGTCCGTGAAGCGGGCAGATGGTCTGGATATCAAGAGTTGCTGCTGCCTTGAGAAGCTTCTGTACCTGCGGACCGTATTTTCCAACGATTCCGATATAGTAACGGCGAGCTTCGCAGTCCCAGTCTTCTTCTACGTCAAGTGCTCCGAATTTACCGAAACCGTCTGCTGAGAACAGAACCTTATCAGTACTGTCATATGTAACCATAACCTCCGGCCAGTGAACCATTGGTGCAAATACAAAGGTAAGGACGTGTTTTCCAAGTGTCAGGCTGTCACCGTTGGCTACAATATGTTTCTTTCCTTCCAGATCCATTCCACGGAAGAAATTCTCCATCATGGTAAAGGTCTTTGTGTTGGCAACAACAGTTGTATCCGGGTATGCTTTCATGAAATTCTCAATATTTGCGGCATGGTCCGGCTCCATATGCTGGACTACCAGATAATCCGGTTTCGCACCATCCAGAACCTCTGCAACTTTTCCCAGCCACTCTTCTGTGAAGCCGGCATCTACAGTGTCCATAACTGCGATCTTCTCATCTTTGATCACATAGGAGTTGTAGGACATTCCGTTTGGCACTACATACTGTCCCTCAAACAGGTCTACCTGATGATCGTTTACTCCTACATAATAAATATCATTTCCGATTTTCATTGTATTGAGTTCCTCCTTGGTCTGCTGTATTTTATATTTCCAATATTTCTGAAAATACTTTCTTATTGCTCTCATTTATTATATCATTGTTCGTACTGAAATCAATGTAGAATCTATAAATAAAAACAAACCTCTGCGCCTGGTAAAAGAACTATTTTCCCCTCTTTACAAACCTATTCCAACATAGTATTGTATACCTTGGATGAAGGAATTTTTTATAATTTTTATGAGGTAAACTATGTGTGAAAATGAAAAAAAGAAAACGTCTTCCATTGAGATGACCTCCGGCTCTCTCTGGAAAAATATCCTCCTCTTTAGCCTTCCCCTGATGGGGTCCCAGGTGTTGGAGGTTCTTTTTAATTTAAGTGATGTTGCGGTTGTAGGGCGATTTGCAGATTACATGGCACTTGGAGCTGTGGGTTCCACAACTCTGCTGGTCACTTTATTTACCGGAATCCTGATCGGCATGGGCGCCGGAGTCAATGTTCGTGTAGCACACGAGCTGGGTGCCGAAAACAGAAAAGGTACCGAAGAAACGATTCATACATCTCTTCTTCTCTGTGCCATCGCAGGACTTCTGGTCTGTGTCGTCTGTCTTCTGTTTTCCGGACAGATGCTGTCCATGATGAATACGAAACCGGAGCTGATGGACCAGGCTGTTTTATATATGAAGATTTATGCTCTGGGTATGCCGGCCATGGCTGTATACAATTTCGGTAACGGCGTATTAAGTGCCCGCGGCGATACGAAGCGACCGCTGATCTATCTTTCCATTGCCGGAGTGATCAACGTTCTTCTGAACCTGTTTTTCGTTATCGTCTGTCATATGGCCGCCGCAGGTGTGGCAACTGCCAGCGCGATCGCACTGTATATCTCCGCAGCGCTGGTAATGATCCACCTCCTTCGGAGAAAAGACGAATGCAGGGTATCCCTGCGTAAGCTCCGTCTTCACCCGAAGGCCTGTAAAGCAGTACTGCTTCTTGGTATTCCCACAGGTCTGCAGAATGGGATTTTTGCCATTGCAAATCTGTTCGTACAGGCCGGTGTCAACTCCTTCGATGCAGTCACGGTTTCCGGAAATGCCGCTGCCGCAAATGCAGACTCTCTGATCTACAACGTCATGTTTGCTTTCTATACTGCATGCGCAAGCTTCATCGGTCAGAACTGGGGTGCCGGAAATAAAAAACGTATGCTGAAAACTTATGGGATCAGCCTTACCTATGCCTTCATCGCAGGCGCGATCCTTGGTGGACTGCTTCTTGTTTTCGGTCCGCAGTTTCTGTCACTGTTTGCCACAGAACCGGCAGTCATCGATGCCGGCATGGAGAGGATCCGGATCATGGGCTTCAGCTATGCCTTCAGCTGTTTTATGGATTGCAGTATCGCCGCTTCCCGTGGCATCGGAAAAAGTATCCCACCGACCATCATCATCATTCTGGGATCCTGTGTATTCCGTGTCATCTGGTTCTATACGGTGTTCGCACACTTCCAAACCATTTCCTCACTTTATCTCCTGTATATTTTCTCATGGGGAATTACAGGCTTTGCGATCTGGCGCTTTTTATATCTTTCTCGCGTTTTATGTACATTTGTCTTTACAAGGCGGACATAATTGTATATAATTATCCTGTTGTGCTTTTACGCGATGCAGTAATACCGGCTTAGAACGATCCGCCCTTTACACTGGATCGTTGCTTTGCGGCTCAGCATTTTTTTAGCACACTCACACAATAGGAAAGAGGAAACTAGTTATGAAAAAACTGATTCAAAAATGGAACAGCATCAACCTGATCAAGCGCATCATCTGTGGTCTGATCGTTGGTATCATTCTCGGACTTGCGATCCCTCAGGCATCTGTGATCTCCATTCTCGGTGATCTGTTCGTCGGTGCTCTTCGTGGAATTGCTCCGCTTCTGGTGTTCTTCCTGGTAATGAGCTCTCTGTGCCACATGGGAAAAGGCCAGAAAACAAACATGAAATTCGTTGTTGTACTTTATCTTCTGGGAAATATACTCTCAGCACTGGCAGCTGTGATCTCCAGCCGCCTGTTCCCGATCATGCTGACTTTTTCCGAAAGTACAAATACTTCCGACGTCACTCCGCCAAGCGGTGTTGCAGAGGTCCTCAAAAACCTTCTGATGAACATTGTTTCCAACCCGGTTGACGCACTTGTCAACGCCAACTATATCGGTATCCTTGCATGGGCCATCATCTTCGGTATCGCACTGAAGGCCGCAAGTGAAACTACCAAGACTGTCATCGAAAACATTTCCGATGCAACCTCCACAGCCGTAAGATGGATCATCAGCCTTGCTCCATTTGGTATCATGGGCCTGATCTTCACAACCATCTCCGAGCAGGGACTTAGTGTACTGTTAAGCTATGGCCGTCTGATCTGTGTACTGGTGGGAACCATGCTCTTTGTCGCACTGGTGATCAACCCGATCATTACTTTCATCTGCACACGCCGGAATCCATATCCGCTGGTTCTGCGCTGCCTGAAGGACAGTGGTATCACAGCATTCTTCACAAGAAGCTCTGCCGCCAACATTCCGGTAAACATGGAGCTGTGCAAGGATCTCGGACTTGATGAGGATACCTACTCCATCTCCATCCCTCTTGGTGCGACCATCAACATGGGTGGTGCAGCGATCACCATTTCCATCATGGCTCTGGCAGCTGCACATACACTCGGTATCAGCGTAGACTTCCCGACCGCTCTGATCCTCTGCATCCTGGCTGCTGCAAGTGCGGCTGGTGCTTCCGGAGTTGCCGGCGGATCTCTTCTTCTGATCCCGATGGCCTGCAGCCTTTTCGGAATCCCGAATGATGTTGCCATGCAGGTAGTTGGTGTCGGTTTCATCGTAGGCGTGATCCAGGATTCCTGTGAGACAGCACTGAACTCTTCCACAGACGTACTTTACACAGCATGCGCCTGCAGGATCAGAAAGAATAAATGATCACACTTATAAACCGTCAGGCGGATATTCGTAATTGAAACAGGGAACTCCCTTGATTCGGTTAAAAAGAGCAGATCTTCCGTATTTGGAAAATCTGCTCCTTTTTGGCTTAACAATATCTGCCCCATATAAAATTATCCGTAATCGGTAAATAAAACATCCTCTACATTCGAAAAAGCTTCCAGTTCTCTCCCATCTGCACAGCCAGATATACGATTTCAAAGATCACAGCTACAGATCCAAGCTTAAAAAGCAGGGAATCCACAAAGCCTCCTGCCTTACAGAAATCCAGCGCAATGCCGCCCGGCAGCGGATACAGGATCCGTACCCGTTTCCGGTTAAAGCAGTCCAGCACCAGATGTGATGCGAATCAACCACAAAATAAAGGACCAGCTTCACGGACACCATGGATATGGCTGCACTTAAAATGGCCATAGCCATGATCGAATGCATAAATGACCGGTGCGGCTGATTTTTTCCAAAGGCGCAGACTGCAATAAAAATAATAACTCCCATGGCAACCGGCGCCATAGACTGGTTATTGCGGACCTTTTCCCAGATAGAAAAATCATAAAAATAATTCAATGCGATCTCTGCTGCCACAAGCAGTACCGCGATCAGCGTGATCCGGTTCGCATCCTTATGGGATTTGGAGGTTCCTACATCAATGTCGCTGATCAATGCTCCAAGCATTCCTGTTCCTGCCGCAAGTACCAGACCGGAAACCGTAGAGGGCTGTGTAACTGCCAGCACTGTTCCGAGTCCGACTGCCGCGTGTGTTTTTCCTGTCATAATTCTCCCCTTATTGTAAAAAATCTTCCGTTATTCAGGATTATCCACTGCTACAGATCAGACACTCTCTTCTGATCTTCTGCATATATAAATGTATCACTTTATCATTTACCGCAGATCTAAAAATACAATAAGGCAGCTGTCAGCCTTACCTTTTACTGACAGCTGCCTCCACGAAACAGCATTATATCACATAAAAAATTACGATTCTATCTAAAATCACGGAAATGATCGATTCTTACCACATCATACAGATACGGAATACATAATGCAGTCAGGAAATCCACCACTGAATATCCTGTTTCCTCTATGATATCCCAGCGGTAGAGTGGATTTCCCCAAAACTGTCCGGTTGCGGAAAAACCGTCCGGCGGACACCCTGCAACAGCCACCGGCACATTCTCCTCATCCAGCTGGAAAAGTTCCGGATGAGCCCATGCATCTGCACTGTCCATAGCTACGTAGATCGGGATATCTCCGATCTGAATGCCTTTTTCGATAATAGAGATTCAAAATATAATCTTTTTTATTGGCATATGCCTTCAGTTTCATCCACTGCTCATAGAACTTAAACTGCATATACTGCAATTTCATGCAATTTTCCGTGCAATATGTTTGACAGTATCCTTGTTATGAACTACAATATCTCTATCAGACTGAGATAAAAAAAGCCGGATCAGAGGCATACTTCCGCTTTGATCCGGCATATCCGTGAGGAGGCAAATTTATGGCAGTAACCATCAAAGATGTGGCAGCTCTGGCCGGGGTATCCCCGTCCACCGTTTCCAGAACCTGCAAAAATAATCCATCTATCAGTGAAGAAACCAAGGAACGTGTACGCAGAGCCATGGCGGAGCTTGGCTATGAGCCGAATTTCCAGGCCAGCAACCTGGCAGCACAGATTTCCCGCTCCATCGGTATCATCCTGCCTCCATCCCCAAAGGAGACATACGAGAATTCCTTTTACCTTGAGACGATCCGGGGGATCAGCCACTACTGTAACGCACATCAGTATATCAGCACCATTGTTACCGGTCAGAATGAAGAAGAGATCCTTAACGCAGTACGTTCCATGTCCAGAAGCGGTAAGGTTGACGGATTTATTGTTCTTTATTCCCGTGTGAATGATCCTGTTATTGATTTTCTTTTCAGTGAAGGACTTCTCTATATCCTGATCGGAAAACCGGCACAATACACCAATCATACAATCTATATCGATAATGACAACCTTCTGGCCGGACAGGAGGCAACGGAGTATCTTTATGCTCTGGGCCACCGGAAGATCGCTTATCTGGGTGTAGATAATTCCCTGGTCTTTTCCGCAGACCGCAAAACCGGCTATATGACTGCGCTGATCAGCCACGGATTAACCGTACAGCCCGAATACTGTATAGAGGTTCCTGCCGCTTCCCAGAATGAGTTTCAGGAGCTTCGAAAGCTGCTTTTAAGTGAGGAGCGCCCTACAGCTGTGCTTGTCAGTGATGATATTCTGGCACTTTCCCTGGAGCGGATCTGTATAGAAGCAGATATCTCCATACCGGAGGATCTGTCCATTCTTTCCTTTAACAACTCACTTTTTGCCAGACTGACTTCGCCTCAGCTGACCTCCATTGATATTAACTCCGGGCAGCTTGGAATGGAAGCAGCCACGCAGATGATCAGTCATATCGAAAATCCGAGCCTTCCGGCCACAAAGATCATTGTACCTCACCAGCTGATCGAAAGGAACAGCTGCCGGAGGATCTGATCTGCTTTCAAACAAAAAACAGGTATCTTCTCTGCTGACTGTGTATTGACCACCACTTATCGATCTGACATTGGTGGTCGATCTACCGCCCGGCAAAAAGATATCTGTTTTTCATTTTTTATAATACTTTTTATAATGCTTTCTCATAACACCAGTACATATGTCCCCAGAGTTCACACTCTCCCACGTTCTCAAAATTCAGCTTATCATAAGAACGGAGTGCTTTTACATTGTCCTTCGCAACAAGAAGATGTACAGCTTTATAGCCCCGCTTCTTCAGCTCTTCCATCACACCCTTAAGAAGTTTCCCGGCAATCCCCTGATTCTGGAATTCCTGACATACTCCCACCCGGGAGACCTCCGCTGACGGCACCATGGTTTCTGACCAGCATGTGAGACATTCCACATTTGGATCATCATCAATGGAGATCACACCTGCGATATTTCCCGCATCGTCCCGCATACAGAACAGCGCATCTCTGGAAAGATCAAATTCCACTTCTTTTTCTGAAGGATACTCCTCTGTCCACACACAATAGGGCGTCCCCAGCAATGAACGGTACAGCTTCAGAACTGTATCTGCTTCTTCTCTTTTTACACGCTCGAAATTCATTTTATATCCTTTCTCCTGAAAATACATTCTTTTTCCGCCCGGATCTCGCCAGTATCAGGATCACAGCAAATGTAATGATCTCTGAACTCAGGAAGGACACACGCCATTGATCCCAAATAATCCGGAAATAGCTTTTTCCCAGGACCGTCAAATCTGCAATCTGCACCATGTCTTTTCCTGATTCTGGTTTTCATCCCATTTATCATTTATTCTAACTCAAAAAAGCTTCCCTTTTTGTTACTGATAATAACATCTTCCGCTACACCCCGCCGGAAACACTGTCCGTTTTAATGTATACTGAAATTCCCTCTCATTTTCTGCAGCGTCCAGAATTTCCAACGCTTTTCGCAAATTCCGGATATCTTTTTCCATGTGATCCACATAGTTTCCCCGGCCAACCAGCTTCAGATGCGTGATCCCTGCCTGCTTCAGCTGATACAGTGCACACAGTCCACAGCCTGTCTCACCACAAAGATATCCGGATTCATCATATGCTTTCAGATCCGGTTCCTGATTCCACGCCTGCTCCTGAAGAGCCATTATTTTTTCCGGAACAGCATCACCATTCCGTACAGTTCCAAGCCAATAGGACACCCTGCAAAGATATCCCATCTCATCACAGTGAAGAGAATTACAGAATGCTCCCGTAAACTGGCACATTTCATTCAACACAAAGGCCTCGAACTCCATTTCCGCCTCCGGTCGGATCCCGGCCTGTTTTTCCACTTCTCTCTGAGATGCAATAACAGACTGCATATCCCGGAACGTGTTTTTCCGATGAAAGATCAATCTCTTCAGAGGAAAGCGCCGGAACATCTTCAGCATTTCGCTGTTCACTTCCCCTGTCTCTCCGCTGAGATGGATCTCACAGGAAATCCCCCTGTTTTTCAGATAAACAAGAAGCGCCGGATCTGCAATGATATAGCTTCGAAATCCAATTCCCATGCACTTTTCTATGATATCTCCGATCTCCGGATACTGTTCCGGAAGATAATACAGGGAATTGAAGGTGAGATGCACCGGCTTTTTATATTTTTTTACCATCCGGGAAAGAATTTCCAGCTCACTGTATGCTCCAAGCTGAACATTACAGCAGAGAACCTCCCTGCGATTTAACGGCATTACTGTGCCGTATTTTTCCGCCCAGGAAAAGGGTACATAGCCACAGAAAAATTCATCTGCTCCTGCCTGCACAAAACGTTCATATTCATCTATGGAGCCTAACCCGGCTGTTATTTTCATACTGTTCTCCATGTCCTGTTCCTTTTTTCCGCAATGTATTCTTGTCAAACAGATATTCGTACTCCACCTTCGAAGCCTGCTCATCACATGTCATATATTAACAACAATGCGATCCGGCTTTGTGCCTTTTATATTTTTCCACATTTCCGTTGACTCCGGAAGTGTTTTATCCACACCAAACAGGGAGTTATACCGCCCTGCCATGTGTAAATGTTCCGGATAAAGCAGTGCGTATTTTTCACAGAATTTCGGGCAGTGCTCCGCAAGCTGCTGTGTACCGCGATCTCCGGTGGTGCACAAAGCATACAATGGGCAGTACTGCGAAGTGTTTGTCTGATAAAAAGGCAAATGCAGACTGTTTTTCCCCGGCGGAAACTCCTGTGGATATCCGCAGGACTCCCATTCGTATCTGTGGATATGAAATTCTTCAGCCAGAAAATCTCGATAAAACCCCGCATTCAGGCTGTTTTGCTGAAATAATAAAGTATCACCGGATTTATATTTCATTCGCGGATCCTTTTTTCGTTTATTGAGCAATGTGCCCAGAACAGAATGCAGGCGGGATGTTTTTCCACAGAGCATTTCCACCATGGCCCAGTCATTGACTACGATTTCCACATTCACCCCATGAATACAGCACCAGTTATCCACCTTTTCCAGAAGCTTTCCCACAAACGAAAGCATAAATTCCCGGATATAAGAAAATACCAGTGTGATCTCCGATCCCTCCGAATACATTTTATCCATGATAGAAAAAAGCTGCTCTTCTGTCGGAAACAGGTTATGGCAGAACTGATTTCCAATATAAAATCTGTCCGGTATCCGGCCTGCAAAATAACTGTGAGTGAGATAATTCTTCTGCCAGTAAGACGCCAGAAAAGCCTGCAGCGGCTGGCACAGATATTCTTCATACAGGGAAGTGCAGTTTAATTCCAGGGCAAACTCTGCATTATCCAAAAGCCTTAATTCTTCTGCACCCATTGTATCCTGTGGATTTCCGGAAGCCTTTTCATTTTCTCTGAAAAACCACCGCTTCTTCTGTTCCTCCAGACTCCTGCAGTGCATCTCATCCAGCTCCGCAGGATAACCGGTCAGTGATTTCGCCAGCTCTCCATCGTCTCCTTCCAGCTTCAGACGGATATATCGGTTGTACTCTCCGGCCAGACGCCGAACCTCCTGTACATAATCCTTCTGTTCCACTCTCACAGAATATTCCCTGTAAAAATATTTTCCGGTTTTCTTTTCAACTGGCTGTTGATCCTGCAGGCATTGCTCCTCTGCTGCACTCATCCCAAACCTCCGGATCTCCACTCTCCCTGTACCCGGCTTTTTTCATATCATAAAAACAGATCAGAAACTGCTCCGGTTCCGGGCATTCCTCTGCCAGCCGAAATCGAAATCCATCTTCACCCAGCTCTGTGATCCGGATTTCTTTGCCGTCCATAAAACCGGATAGTAATCCAAATGGTATCATAGAGATCCTCATCAGGAAAGCTTCCTCCCTTCAGACAAAAAAGGAGATGCCATATGCTCCCCATACAGCACCTCCCACTGTTCCTTCTTATTTCACTTCTACTAATTCAATTCTGAAATTCAGCTCTTTACCTGCCATCTCATGATTAGCATCGAAAGTAATGGTTTTTTCATCTTTTGCGTTAACTTTAACCGGGAACGGCTGACCATACTGATTGGAGAGGTATACCTGCTGTCCTACAGTAAGATCCTCAGCACCCGGAAGCTGTTCGATCTCAAGTGTAAAAATCGCATCCGGATTCGGCATACCGTAAGCTTCCTCAGGCATCAGATGAACATCTACCACCTGACCAACCTCCATGTTCGCAACTGCCGCATCAAAGCCTTTGATCATCTGGCCTGCTCCGCAGATGAATTCCAGTGGCTCGCCACGGTCATAGGAAGAATCGAACTGTGTTCCGTCATTAAAGGTTCCTCTGTAATGTGTACGGCAGGTTTTTCCGACATTAGGACCTGTGATAGATGGCTGGGAACCACATCCTCCGCCACAGCCTCCGCAGGAATGTCCGTCTTCATGACCGCCGCAGGAGTGTCCATCCTCATGGCTTCCGCAGGAATGTCCATCCTCATGATGGTGATGATCACAATTCACACCTGTGGATACCAGCTCGCCCTTCAGATAAGCATCCACAGCTGCATCTACGTCACCCTGTGCTCCGGAACATAACTCAACACCAGCCTCAGCAAGTGCTGTCTGAGCGCCGCCGCCGATTCCGCCACAGATCAGAACGCTGATTCCCTGATCTGCAAGAAGTCCGGCAAGTGCACCATGTCCGGTGCCATTGGAGCTGATCACTTCACTGGAAACAACCTTGTTATCCTCCACCTCATATACCTTGAAAAACTCTGTTTTTCCAAAGTGCTGAAAAATGTTTCCATTATCGTATGTTGCTGCAATTTTCATTTGTAAAACCCTCCATTAGTCAGATATGTATTATATTAGTATATCGTGCAGGCAGGATAAAAGCAAGGTTTAACTTCGCTCACAAAAAACACCTCGCGGGACATTGCCAGTGAACAGTAACCTCTTGCTGTCATTCAATGAATCCAGTATAATAGAAGAATCTGTAAAAATAAACGATTTTTTAAATAAGAGGGTTTGAATTAAAATGAAATCATACGAAGAATTACTTTCAGATATTGAAGAAGACATGGAACTCATGGGTTCCTCACACATTGTTTATTCCATGGAAGAGGACGACATTGTTACCGATTATGATTATCTTCCATCCGATTCCTGTACGATCTCCATTACCTTAAAGGAGCTTCAGGAAAAGCTTCAGTTGCAGATGCTCTATACAAAAGTTTCCGCTCATACAGCCGGAGCAGATAAAAATGCCCCGAAATTAGCTGTTGTTTTTCCGGGCATCGGATACACTGCTGACAAACCGCTTCTGTACTATACCAGCCGCCTTGCCAGCAAGCACGGCTACCAGATCCGCACTGTATCCTATGACAACCTTCCGGAAAATGTCAAAGGAGACCCCGAAAAAATGAAACAGGCCTTTGACCTCGCCCTGGAACAGACAGAACGCTCCTTAAGCAGCATCGACTGGAATTCCTATGGCAGCATTCTGTTTATTTCCAAAAGCATTGGTACAGTCATCTCCTCTGCCTATACTTCCCGCCACGATCTGACTGTAAAAAGTATCCTGTTTACACCTCTTGCAGAGACCTTTTCCTTCCCACTTGCCGGAAGCATCGCCTTCCACGGCACCGCAGATCCCTGGGCCGAAACCGATTCCATCCGGGAACTGGCAGCGCAGAAAGATGTACCTCTCTTTCTCACCCAAAACGCCAACCATTCTCTGGAAACCGGTGATGTACTGAAGGATATCTTTATTCTAAAAACCACAATGGAGCGGGTCCAGCGTTTTATTTAACGCCGGTCCGCTTATTTTTCTCCACCCACTAAAAACTGAGGTGTCAGCTTGTTCAGCTCACGTTCCATGGAAGTTCTGGAAATATCACTGATGTCCTTCAGGGCAAACACTTTGGAAAAGCCGATCTCCATCATGTAATCCAGATCCCATACCGGACGCTTTTTATCACTCATAAACAGCTTACTGCTGAGTTCTTTCCCTGTTTCCGCATCTTCATGAGCATGGATACCTCTTCCATATTTTTCCCACATAGCAGCATCATGTGCCTCGTAAATCTTTTTCTTTTCTTCATCATAAAGATGCAGATACCAGCAGGCGTCCGATACCAAAAGACGTCCGCCTTTTTTCAGTACACGCAGCCACTCCTTGTAAGCCTTCTGTGGATCGTCCAGCGTCCATGTGATATTTCTGCAGATAACCATATCAAATGTCTCATCCGGGAAATTCAGATTGTGGCAGTCCATAGTCATCAGATCTGCGGATAAACCTGCTGCCTTTACATTTTCCTTTGCTTCATGGATCATATTTTCAGTAATATCGATCCCGGTCACATGATGTCCTTCTTTTCCCAGCATAATTTCAAAAAATCCCGGGCCGCAGCCTACGTCCAGTACTTCCAGATGTTCTTTTTCCGGCGCATACTCCAGAATCAGATTCTTCCAGTTTTCTGCTGTTTCACTTTTCAATTCTGCCTTGATCCCTTCGCTGTAAATGCCAGCTTCTCCTTCCCAGTACTCTTTGATCTTATCGTTTTGCATGTCACTTCTCCTTCTTTGTGGCTACTACAATAAATTTTTTTCCCTGATATCCGTATTTCCAGAAATCCATCGTCCATGGTCTGTTTAGCCAGCGGTTCTCTCTGATCTGGATCCTGGCAAAGCGTACCTTTTTTAATATCTGAAAGTCCGCTTCCGGACGCTTCTGCGATGTAAATGGCAGCTTTTCATAAATTCCGCTGTTTTCCTTCACGTCAGATCCATATGTTTTTCTTTCTGTAACATAAATAAGAAAATCAGCAATTTTCATATGGATCTTATTTTTTAATGTGGGTTCGACGGTCCGATAGTCCCCATCAAAATAAATGATCCTTCCACCTGGTTTTAATACAGCCTTCCAGCGTCTGAAAGCTTTTTCCGGATCATATAATGTCCACACCGCATCTCTGGAAAGTATCACATCATAGCTTTGTTCCTGTTCCAATGGCAAAGTTACACCATCTTCCTCACAGATTTCCACCTGCTGATGATACTGCCGCATATTCCTTCTGGCTTTTTCTACCATTCCTGATGAACCATCGATCGCTTTTACATCATGTCCCAGACGCGCTGCTATGATGCTCATAAAACCCGGGCCGCAGCCCACTTCTAAAATACGAAGGGGCTCAGGTCCAAGAAGTCTTTTCAATTCTTTTGTCCAGTAAGATACCGTTCTTTTGTTACTCAATTGTTTTTGGATCATATCATCATAATCACCGGAATCTTCTGTCCATTTATTCTCGATCTTTTCAAACATTTTTTACTCCACTACATCCAGTGTTGCCCAGTTAATGCCTTCATAGGCAGTCGGTGCAAGTTCTACATTGGTCAGTCTGGTATTGTTATAGATATAATCACGGTTCGGATAATACAGCGGCACTGTTACTGCCTGATCATTGATACGTGTGAGGATCTTATCGTATAATTCCGTACGCTTTTCTTCATCCTGTGTCTTTAATACTTCTCCGAGATCTTTGTTCAGCTCCTCATCGTACCAGTTTACTGCCTTTGCTCCATCTTCCGCATAGAACATTGATTTCAGGAATCCATGAGGCATCCAGGAATCTTCATAGCTGCGGTAAATGCACAGATCGTAATCTCTGGTGTTCCAGATCTCATCATAGTAAGCTGCGGATTCTTTTTCTACCAGTTCAATACCTACACCGACCTTCTCATATTCAGATTTCAGGAATTCACAAAGAGATTTCCATGAAGCATATTCTTCAGTCTGGAATACCAGTCTGAGGCTCAGTGGTTCTCCGTCTTTTTCTACAATACCATCTCCATCTGTATCCTCATATCCTGCTTCCTTTAACAGTTCCTTTGCTTTATCCGGATCATATGGATAGCCCTTGCTGTTTTCTTCTGTTACATAAGGAACTGTCGGAGACATAAGTCCGGTTGCCGGATTGCCGTAACCATCCAGCAGATCATTTACAATGCTTTCTTTATTTGTTGCATAATTCAGTGCCTGACGTACGTTTATATCCTGAAGCGCCGGTGTATCATAATTTTCAATCAGATAGTAAGAAAGTGTGGAAACCTGCTGTTCTGTCGATAAATTTTTATCTGCCTGGATAATACTGAAGCTTTCGGATGGAATATCCTGAAGATTCAGATCTGCCTCTCCACTCTGAAGCGCCATCACTCTGGCATCACCGTCTACCACCTGTTTCAGAACTACTTTATCAATATTTGGTTTCTCACCGTAATAATTAGGATTTGGTACCAGGACAACCTCCTGACCGCTTTCATAACTGTCGATCATCCACATTCCGGTACCCACTTCCTGACAAAATTCTCCGTCTTCATCCAGTGCACTTTCACAGGTGAAACGGAATGGTCTTGGATAGCTGAATTCGATCAGCAGTGTATAGCATGGTTCTGCGAACTTAAATTCTACAGTATAATCATCTACCTTTGTAACATTTTCCAGTTTGGCTGAAAAGTTACCGGTCACATCCTGTTCCACCCATCTGTTATAATTCCACATCACATTGTCTGCATTAAACACTGTACCGTCTGAGAATTTCACATCTTTTCTTAAATGAAACGTATAGGTTGTGCCATCTTTACTGATATCCCAAGATTCTGCCAATGCCGGTTTAATTTCTCCATTTTCTCCATAACGCACCAGTGGATCATAGATCATTTCATAAAGACGAAAGTCCGGACCACTTTTTATAGGGTCACAAAGTTCAGGAGTCAGATCAATGGATGTCATTGCCGTAACTACTTTTTCCTCTTTTGCCTGTACATTGACACCTGTCAGTAAAGTTGCCGCCACCATGCTCAATACTATCAATTTTGCTACACGTCTTTTCTTCATTTCTTCCTCTCCTTTGTTTGTTTTATATTTTACAGCATATGACATGCCGCAAAATGTCCTGTTTCAATTTCTGTCAATTCCGGTATATGCTCTCTGCATATATTTGTACATCTTCTGCACCGGTTCTGATATGGGCAGCCCTGTTCCGGAATGGTATCTGAAAATATTTTCTTTTCCTGCGATCCGATTCTTCGCATTTTCGGTTCTTTTACCGGAATAGAATCAAACAGATCTTTTGTATAAGGATGTACGGCAGTCTCCTTTAAGCTGTCCGTATGATCAATAAACTCGACCACGCGTCCCTGATACATAATAGCCACCTCTTTGCAGAGATATGGAACGTTGGACAGATCGTGAGTGATCAGTAAATAGGTCATCTCATATTTTTCCTGCAGCTCATTTAACAGATGCAGGATCTGCTTTCGTATGGAATAATCCAGACTGGATACCGGTTCATCACAGATCACAAGTTCCGGTCTTAATACCAATGCTCTCGCAATATTAGCTCTCTGACACTGACCTCCTGAAATCTGTCCAACATAACGGTTGCGGATATCCGGATCAAGCCCCGTCTGGATCAAAGCCTCCTTTACTCGCTCTTCATACTCACCCTCTTGCAGTTTTTCATGTAATTTCAAAATTTCCAGAATATTTTCTCCAATGGTATAACCGGGATCAAATACCCCGCTGCTGCTTTGAAAGACCATCTGAAGATTCTTGCGATATGGACGAAACTGCTTTTCAGACAAATCCTGCATTTCCTGTCCCTGAAACCAGAATTTTCCATCTGTAGGTTTCTCCAGGCCGGCGATCAGCTTTCCGAATGTAGTTTTACCACTTCCACTTTCACCGATCAGGGCCATGGATGATCCTGCATGGATTTCCAGACTTACATCATCCACTGCCTTCACAATTTTTTTCTTGCCATAATATTTTTTTAAATGTTCTGTCTTTAGTAACGTACTCATACTTTTCCCCTATAAAACTGCATCCAACAGTTTTTTTGTATATGAATGCTGCGGATGATAAAAGATCTCTTCAACCGTTCCGTTTTCCACTATTTCGCCGTCTTTCATGATCGAAACATCATCTGCGATCTCTGCCACCACACCCAGATCATGCGTAATAAATAACACGCCCAGATTTTCTTTCCTGGATAGCTGATAGATTTCTTCCAGGATCTGCTTCTGTACGGTTACATCCAAGGCTGTCGTTGGCTCATCTGCGATCAGATAATCCGGTTTCATGGACATGGCAATGGCGATCATAACACGTTGGCACATACCACCAGACAATTCGTAAGGTTTTTTCTTCATCAGTTCTTCCGGATCACGCAGATTCATCATCCGCAGACTTTCCAACGCTGCTTCCCTTGCCTGTTTTTTGCTCATTCTGCGATGTTTTCTCAGTCCTTCCAGAAGCAGTTGTTCAACTGTAAAAAGCGGATCAAGAGCAGCAGTCGGATCCTGAAAAATCATTCCGATCCTGTCTCCGTATAACTGTCGTTTTTCTTTTCCTGATAACTTCAGAAGACTCTTTTCGTTCAGTGTCACATCTCCGGATATCACCTTTCCATTTCCTGCAAGCAGATTCATGATCGTCAGAGAGGTAACTGACTTGCCGCTTCCACTTTCTCCCACCAGAGCATGGATCCTTCCGCGTTTTACTTCCAGGCTGACATCTTTTACTGCATGAACCATTCCGTGAGATGTCTGAAACTCCACATGTAGTCTTTTTACCTTTAGAACATCATTTTTGGGCTGTTCCATTCTGTATTCCCTCCCCCAGATAATTAAATGCCAGAACAATGATCATGATCAGTATGCCCGGACAAAACATCAGTCTTGGATAAGTCTGAATATAACTTCTACTGTCACTGAGCATGATCCCCCATTCCGGTGTCGGTGCCTGCACACCAAGCCCGATAAAGGAAAAACCGGCAATTGACAGAATGATCGAACCGATTTCCATTGTTGCCAGTGCGATCACAGATGGCAGGATATTTCTCAATACATGCCTGAATATGATCCTTGCGTGGCCGCAGCCGCCGGCTTTTAGTGCGGTCATATAATTTTTATTTTTTTCCTGAAGTGTCAATGCTCGGGCAAGCCTTGCATATTCTGCCCAGGATACGACCGATAAGGACAGAATCAGATGAGCGCCGCTGGCTCCTACGGTTCCTGCAATGGCAAGTGCCACAATAAAGACCGGCATAGCCATAAATACATCAATGATCCTCATAATTATGGAATCGATTTTTCCACCTACATATCCGGCAAACAGTCCGATTGGCACCCCGACACATACGGTAATCAGAAGCACCGTAAAGCTGTAGCTCAGTGAATATCGGCTGCCCCAGAGAAGTCTTGATAAAATACATCTTCCCAGCTGATCAGTACCTAAAGGATATGCCGCCGACGGATTCTTTAATTTTATCGAAACATCCACAAGCAGCGGATCATGCGGCGCCAGTACAGGTGCAAAAATAGCTGCCAATGCAAAAATTATGACCACCATCAATCCTATTTTTGTTTTCGGTGACCGGAATACCTGTTTCCAGTACAGATTCTGGATCATGCTTTTTTCTGTTTTCTGCTTTCTTCTGCTTCCCATTCTATGATCTCTCCTTTACTTTAACTGGATTCGCCGGTCAATCGCAGAATAGGCGATATCCACAAGAAAATTTAATACTACAATGCCAACAGCCAGAATAAAGATAAAACATTGCAGCACCGGAGTGTCTTTTGAGATCACGGATTTCAATGCCAGATTTCCGATTCCCTGAATTGAAAAAATACTTTCTATCACAGCTGAGCCACAGAAAAAACCGATCACAATTGATACCAGACGTGTCAGCACAGGAATCAGGATATTTTTCAGACCATGACGCAAAATTACATTTACAGATGACAATCCCTTAGCTCTGCTGGCACGTATGTAATCCTGCTTCAGCACCTGTATCATATTGGTACGGATCAATCTCGTCATAATTCCAAAGAAACTGATATCCATGGCAAATGCCGCAAGAATCGGGATGCCTCCGGCATCTCCTCCGATCACGGAAATCACTTTTAGCTTTACTCCAAATATATAGAGCAGCATCAGACCGATCCAGAAAGACGGCATAGATACACTGAGGGACGACAAAATGCGAATGACTTTATCCAGAACTCTGTTTTCATAAATTGCCGACAAAATTCCAAGAGGGACTGATACGATCATCAACAATAAAAACGAAGTAACTGCCAGTTTAAATGTCTGTGGAAAATATCTTTTTAATTCCTCAAAAGCCGGTTTTCTGGTAGAATATGATTTTCCAAAATCGCCATGAAGTGCCTGATCCAGCCATTTCCCGTATTGTACCAGCACCGGCTGATCCAGTCCTTCCTCATGCCGTACTTCTTCTATCTGCTCCGGTGACGGATGCTCATATTTTTTCTCCGCCAGAGCTCTGGCCGCATCACCTGCCGATATAAAACTCAGCATCACAAATTCTGCAATGCCGCTGGCAAGCGGAATCAAAGTATTACCCAGGCCCTGGATAGCGGAACGATACACATACAGCAGATACAGTACCCATAGAAAAATTGCCATAATAAACAAATATTTATATGCAATGTCTAACACCTGTCGGATCTGTTCCGGTTCGCCGGATACAAACAGTGACAATAT
>VOFE01000417.1_pt1 | contig 84000 bp, 129 predicted proteins | sample 5384071 | NCBI WGS metagenome assembly VOFE01 (sample SAMN12384724, study PRJNA508395) | human gut metagenome | isolation source: healthy gut D | host: Homo sapiens
TACCGATTATCGAAAATTGAGTCGATTTTTTCACTGCGCGGCAGTTCCCCAATGGCAACCGGTTTTACCGAAATAGAAATCCCTGATCTTTGCTTTTAAAAAGTCATTCCAATATTCGCACCCAGGATTTGACGGTCTGCGCCAGGCTCTGCCTCCACAAATAAGGTCATAATATCCTTTCCGTTCAGATGATCAATCATAACCTGATACTCGCTGGAAGCGCCCGGAATATCTTGCAGCAGTTCGTCAATCTGGCTGGGAAAAAATATTGACTCCTTTGACTTTTTGTCATATCGTCAGTTCGGCCAATTAACGTATCAATTTAGGATAGGAGAGCCGCAGGGGCAATCCCCAATTTGAAACGTGTCAGATCATGAGTCCGATAACGGATCAGCGGTGCTCCTTCTTTTCGCAATGTAGTAATGACCAACTCTCCGATTTCTCCATCCGGTACCAACTCACCGGTTTTCGGGTCGATAATTTCAAAATAAACGTAATCGTCCCAGTAGTGCATACCGCACTCGTGCTCACAGCTCATGCCAATGCCGGACCATATACCTCGGTTAAGGTTCATAAATGTCATACAGCTGTACGCCCAGCTCAGACGCAATACGTCGGCGCATTTTTCTCCCCACCGTTCGGATCCGATGATGCCTTTTTAAGTGAATTTGATCCCCGATACCGCGGCGCGCAATTTCCTCAGCCAACAGCAACGCATACGATGAAGTCGCTGTCAAAACGGTAGTTTTAGATCCATCATCATACGAAGCTGTTTTTCAGTATTGCCCGGTCCCATCGGAACCGCCATCGCCCCCAACAGCTCCGCGCCGGCTTGAAACCCAATACCGGCTGTCCACAATCCATAACCGGGCGTAATATGGATGCGGTCGCGCGCGGTAACGCCCGCCATCTCATAGCAGCGTTTAAACATAAACGCCCAATCGCTGACGTCTTTTTTGTATAGGGAATGATAACCGGCGTACCGGTAGTACCGGAAGAAGAATGGATCCGAACCACCTGTTCATCCGGTACGGCCTGCAACCCCAGTGGATAGGCATCCCGCAAATCCCCTTTCCAGGTAAAGGAAGTTTTTCAAAATCTTCTTGGCTTTGTATCGAATCCGGTCGATTCCCGCAAATTTTTACTGTAAAATCCGCCCTGACCCATCAGCCTTTTGATCTGCGCTTGGATCAGACGAAACTGTTCTTCTTTCATTTTCATGTCGCAACTCTCCATTTTATCAAAATCGCCAATATCAGGAGACTGTGGCGGCGGTAGATACCCAGCAGCTTTTTATCATCCTGGCTGGAAAAAAAAAAACACCTGTCCTTTTTCAGGACAGGTGTAAACCTGCGGTACCACCTTGTTTGACACGGAAAAATCCGCGCCCGCTCAATCAGGATGCGCCATCACGCCCCCAGCCCTTAACGTGGGCAGACGTTGCGAAATACTAAGCGCCTTTCAACACTTTTCAACGCACCCTCAGGAGTCCATTTATCTGCCGCGCATTTCCTCCGGGTTCTCAGCTTTCCCGAATCTCTGTGGGCGCTGTCGGCAGTTTTACTTCTCCGTCAACGGTTTCTTTCATTAAAGCACGTTTATCCAAAATGTCAACCCAGTCAGCATAGAACCCTTTATTCCCTATTCTAATTCCATCTGCTGTTGAGCTGTCTGAGCTCCAAGGGAAAGTGCTTTTTGATTCATAACCAAGTACCTTTCCGGAACCCTCTGCCGAATCGTCTGCTGCATCTGTTCCAACGAAAATGCCAACGCACCGCTGCCGATAGCCGCTCCCAGAAGCGCCACATTCAGCACCTTTGCAGATCCACATTGCGCACAGATTTCTTCTGTGTCTACAATGATTACTCGACCGGTGTGACGCTTCAAAAAATCCAGCATTGATTCACTCTCGTAGTCAACACCCGATAAAGAAGCCGTTACCGGTTTCATTGCCTTTTTTGCCGCTACAACCGTACCGCCGTGTTTTAAATACGGCAGACAGCGCACTGCTTCTGCTGGCTCAAAACCCAAAATCACATCTGCCGTACCATGTGGAATCAAAGGAGAATACACATCATCACCGATTCGAACATGACTGACCACACAGCCGCCGCGCTGTGCCATACCGATGGTCTCTGCGGTACGGGCTTTCCATCCCTGCTCCATTGCTGCCTGTGCCAGAAGCTTGGAGGCTAACACCGTTCCCTGTCCTCCAACTCCTGCAAGCAAAATATTCATCATGCCCTTTTCTCCTCCTTCCGTATGGCGTCAACCGGGCAAACCTGCGCGCAAAGCGTGCAGCCATAGCACATATCCGGCTCAATTTTTGCTTTTTGTTTTCCATTGTTAACGCCGGGCAACCCAATTCCCGCACGCATCTACTGCAGCCAATGCAGGCCTGAGGTGTCCACCATGTGCACCGTCTCCGGTTTTATCAGCGCTACACAGGGGATTCAAATATCACCGCCGAAACACCGCGAACCGACGCTGCCTCCTGCACCGCCTGTATGGCAGACACCAAATCCAGGGATTTACGCGGCGGATAAAAGATACACCTGCAGCCTCCAGCATCTTGGGAATGCTGACTTTTGCGTAAACTCTCCCATCATCGTTTTTCCCGTACCTGGGTGGGGCTGATGCCCGGTCATGGCGGTTGTGGAATTATCCAGAACAATCAATACAATATCTGCATCGTTATAAACAGCATTGACTACACCGGTTAATCCAGAAGCAAAGAAAGTAGAATCTCCCACAAAGGCAAAATTCACCGCATCCGGTTCCACTCGGTGCAGCCCCTGAGCAATGGTGATCCCAGCTCCCATACACAGACAGGTATCCACCATATCCAGCGGGGCAGCATTGCCCAATGTGTAACAGCCAATATCGCCGGAAAAACTGCTTTTTTTTTTCCCTTTCATCGCCTGTTTAACCGCATAAAACGAAGCTCGATGCGGACAACCAGCGCAAAGCACCGGCGGCCGAACCGGCAGCGAAGGGATATCTGGCAGAGAAACCGGCATAGAAGATATCAATCCCAAATAACGCTCTATGCGCTCTTTGACAATTTCCACCGACAGCTCACCCGCATTCGGCACGTCTCCTGTCAGCTTTCCTTTGATCGTCACGTTCAAATGGTGTTTCCCACACAGATAGGTCAATTCCCGTTCAATTACAGGGTCCAGTTCTTCCAGAACCAGCACTTCTTCCAATCCATCCAAAAACGAAAGAGCCAATGTTTCCGGAAACGGGTGCGGTGTACTTATTTTCAAAAGTCTGGGTTCTTTTTCCAACAACTGAAGGGCTTCTTTCGTATATGCATAGCTGACGCCACCAGCGGCAATTCCTTTTTACCGGAACCTTCCAACCGGTTTAACCGATATGTAGAAAAAGTTTCCGCAACTTTTCATTTCGCGCTTCGATCTTTTGATGATTTTGGTAGGTTAACTTGGGAAAAATAACCCAGCGGGAGGTATCTTTTACAAATCCTGCCGCGACAGGCTCTACAGGACACTCTTCGATAGGCAAGGAAACACAACCATGACAAATGCGGGTAGTTGGCCGAAGCAAAACAGGCGTACCCAGTTGTTCAGACAGCGCAAACGCATCTCCAATCATCTGATAGGCTTCTTCCGGAGAAGAAGGATCAAATACCGGCAGTTTGGCAAATTCGGCAAAGCGCCTGGTATCCTGCTCTGTTTGAGAAGAAATCGGGCCCGGATCATCCGCCACTACCACGACCATACCGCTTTTAATCCCAACATAAGTCAAACTCATCAGCGGATCAGACGCAACATTCAGACCGACTTGTTTCATGGTTACCATTGAGCGGACTCCGGCATACGCGGCACCTGCCGCAGCCTCTAAAGCAGCCTTTTCATTGACTGACCACTCGACATAAACACCTTTTCCTTTGTGCTTTGCCACTGTCTCCAATATTTCAGTAGACGGGGTTCCAGGGTATCCAGCAACAAACCCCACACCGGCGTGAAGCGCCCCGAGACCGATGGCTTCATTTCCCATCAGCAGTTGTTCTTTCAACATTCCGACCTCCTTGCTTCTCTCCCCCATAAGAATATGATCATCAAATCAAAACAATTAGTGCGAATTATCTTAACTCGCGGCCTTAAAAATTGGACCATCCGGCATTCTAATTCGAATGCACAGAAAAAACAATTGTGCATTGTTTTTCTATTATACGCTTATCCTGCAATTTTTGCAATGAAGGGCTTTTCTTCCTCACAGTTTTTGCTCGAAAACGATTCCTCTTTTTCGCAAAACTTATAAGGGTTCCCAGCGCCGTGACAATGTGAAAAACGTATCGACCGTATTGGGTTATTTCTTATCTTGCGAAAATTTTGATTAAGCGCCGGTATCTCTGCTTAATAGAAAAGCCTCCTGAAAACAGGAGGCTTTTCTATTTCTATAATTTTCTGAGATAACAACTTACGCAAAGACTATTTTCTTGGTTGAGAAATATGTTCTTTTAATTTCTCAAATGTTTCGCTGCTAATATCATGTTCAATACGGCAGGCATCTTTCGCCGCAATTTCTTCTGAAACCCCAAGAGCCACTAACCACTCACTGAGCAGGCGATGCCGCTCATAAATCCTCTCTGCAATCTCACGGCCTGCATCGGTCAATTCAATCCATCCCTCTTTTTCCATGTGAATATACCCATTTTCCCGCAGAAGACTCATGGCTCTGCTAACACTAGGCTTGGAAAATTCCATATAGCGCACAATATCAATGGACCGTACTGCGCCTTTTGTCTGCTTTAAAATAAGGATGGATTCCAAATAATCCTCTGCAGATTCCTGAATTTTCATAAAAACGCCCCCTTTTTTCTCATCTGTGATATCAAACCAAAATCTTAAAACGGATCAATTTCCTTTCTAATATCCGCAAATTTCCCAAATTATTTTTATAATGTATGTTTTATTTTATCATATTTTTTATTTTTTCACAAGCACTCTATACAAAATCCATATTCATGTATCAAAAACACCGATTTTTTCAATCTTCTGTACTACAAAAAGCACCGGCCCTAATAGGCCAGTGCTTTGATAAACAAATAATGACTATTTTTTCAGTTCTGCCAAACAACTCGCACAGATATTCTTTCCTTTGTAAATCACTGTATCTACCGATTGATTGCAAAAATACACGCAGGTTCATACTTTTTTCAGGATAATTTTATCCTCATCTACATAAATTTCAATGCATCTTTTCATTAATATCCAAATTTCTCCGCAATTCGATAGGCAGGACAACACGCCCAGCTCATCCACTTTTCTCACAATGCCTGTCGCTTTCATCTGAATTTCCCCTTATTTTATTTTTGTTCAAACAGTTCTGTGAAATATCATATACAATTTCGCAAAATTTGTCAAATAAAATTGGCTCTTTTCTCAAAATATTGATAACTTCTATTTTATTTTATGTATTTTACCATGTTTACTTTGTTAAAACTAACAGATCTCTATCATTTTTTTGGAATCATATTTTGTTTTCTCTCACGATACATATAGGACAAAGGGGGAATTGGTATGATGTCCTGGCTTTTACAGGTATGCTCGTTTTATCTTTTCTTTTTGGCATTTTAAACGGTCGTATGGAGCAGGTTTCCATTTCCGCTGTAAATGACTGTTCCAATGCAGTTACGCTGGTTATCCAACTGACCGGCGTAATGTGTCTTTGGAGCGGACTTATGCGCATTGCAGAAGCCTCTGATCTTACGGGAAAGTTAAGCCGCCTGTTCCGTCCTGTGATGACATTGCTATTTCGTCATCTTCCAGTCGATTCAAAAGCGGCAAAAGCCATTGTAATGAATTTAACTGCAAACTTGCTTGGGCTAGGCAACGCAGCCACTCCCTTGGGAATTTCTGCTATGAAAGAGTTAGAAAAAATTTCTCCTCGAAAAGGGATTGCTTCAAACGAAATGGCTATGCTGGTGGTTTTAAATACCGCCTCTCTTCAATTGATTCCTACCACTACCGCTGCGCTGCGTCTTTCCAATGGAAGCACCGCGCCTATGGAAATTCTTCCAGCAGTTTGGCTGGCATCGTCGGTATCTATTCTTGCTGGTATCTTAACCGCTAAATTTTTATCCAGCAGGTTTCGTTGAAGGAGACGGATACTATGAATCAAATTTCTCATTACATTTTACCCGCCGTTATCGTCCTCATTGTAGGATATGGGATCTTCAAAAAAGTTCCGGTTTTCGACTGCTTTTGGAAGGCGCCAAGGAAGGGCTTACCTCATCAGTTCAGATTCTCCTGCTTTGATTGCTTTGATTACCGCAGTAGGTATGTTTAAAGCCCGGCGCACTGGATGTGATAACCTATTCATTGCGTCCTGTGGCAAATCTTCTTCATCTGCCTCAGGAAGTTATCCCGCTGGCGATTCTTCGTCCCATCTCCGGTAGCGGAGCTCTGGTTTATCTTTCAGGATATTTTGCAGCAATACGGTCCCGATAGTTTTGTAGGACGGGTCGCCAGTGTAATGCAGGGATCGACTGAAACTACTTTTTTACACTATCGCAGTATATTACGGTGCTACAAGGGTGCAAAAACCCGACATACTCTGCCATCTGCTCTTACCGCAGATATCGTAGGTTTTTATGAGTGCATTGGCAGTTCGTCTTTTGCTGTTTTAACCTGCTCTTTTGTATACGATAAAAAAAGAGGAAGACAAAAGTCTTCCTCTTTTTTCCTTACTTCACTATCCTTCTAATATTTTGTGATACATAGCAATATATTCACTTGCAGACTTCTTCCAGCTAAAATCACATTCCATTGCATGAATGACAGCCTTCTTCCATGCCTCTTTTTCTCCATATAAATCAAAGCCCGTTTTACAGCGCCGAGCATATCATGTGCATTATACGACTGGAAGGTAAAGCCATTTCCATCGTTTCCACCTAAATCCTGAATCGAATCTTTCAGGCCGCCGGTACTGCGGACGATTGGAATGGTACCATACCGCAGCGCCACCATCTGTGCCAAACCCGCAGGGCTCGCTTTTAGAGGGCATTAAAAACGCATCGGCACCCGCATAGATTCTTCTCGCAAGCGGAGGAATAAAGCCTTTTGTAAAGCTGACTTTCTCCGGATATTTCCGCTGCATCTCTTCAAAAAACGATTCAAACATATACTCCCCGGAACCCAGCACAACAAGCTGCAAATTTTCCTGAAACATTTCTTCCCCGATATATTTAACCAGGTCAAGGCCTTATGATCCGCTAAGCGGCTGACAATTCCCAAAAGCATGACGTCCTCTTGCTGCGGCAAACCCATTTCCTCCTGCAAAGCCCGCTTATCCTCCGCTTTGCCCGATGGATCATCCGAAGAAAAAGGTGCCGCAAGATTCGAGTCGGTCTGGGGATTGTATCCTCTACGTCAATACCATTGAGAATTCCCATCAGTTTGAATTGCCGTGCCTTTAAAATCCGGTCCAGCCCGTGAGAATACCAGGGATCCAGTATTTCCTGTGCATAAGTCTGGCTGACGGTCGTGATCATATTACATTGATCGATACCGCCTTTCATATAGTTGACGCATCCGTCGTATTCGACAATTGGGGTGGCGCTTTGTGGAAGCCCAACACATCTGAACCATTTCCATCCCGTATTTTCCCTGATACTGAATGTTGTGAATGGTCAGTACCGTTTTAAGATCACGGAACTTCTTTTCCCCTCTGTAAAAACAGGTTCAAATAAACCGGAACCAGCGCCGTCTGCCAGTCATTGCAGTGAATAATATCAGGTGCATAGTCAATATAATCCAGCATTTCCAGAATCGCTTTGGAGAAAAATGCAAAATCGTTCTCCATCGTCATAATATCCATACAAGCCGGGACGTTTGAAATAATACTCATTATCCAAAAAATAGTAGACAACGCCATTGTGATTGGCCTCAAACACGCCGCAATAAAGACTGCGCCAAGATAAGTAAACGGTAAAATTGGTTACATATTTCATTTTGCGCGCAATTCCGGTTTTATATCACTATAAAGCGGCATTACTACTCGGCAAGCCTGCATTTTTATTGCGAATCGCTTTTGGCAGGGATCCAGCTACATCCGCCAATCCTCCAGATGCCGCAAAGGGAAGCGCTTCACTGGCGGCGTACAAAATTTTCATAAATTAAACCTCCTGTCCCATGCTGTTCTTGCAAGCAAAACTCTTTTAAATTACACTCTTTTTTCAATGAAAAGCGGGTAAGTTTTATATCCTACCAACATTCTGGTATCTCGAATCGTCGCATCCCGGTCGGCTACTACATATTCCAGCCTTGCACCGGCTCCGATGACCGCGCCCGCCATAATAATACTGTCGCGGATCACAGCGCCGCGGTAATCTTTGCGCCGCGGAAAATAATCGAATTTTCGACAGTTCCCTCGATAATGCAGCCATCCGCCACCAGCGAATTTTTTACAATGGCACCTAGCCCGTATTTTGCAGGTACTTGATCCCGTACCCGCGTTAGAACCGGCCGTTCCGCAGGGAAAAGCTCTTGACGCACCTGCGGATGCAAAAAAGTGCCATGCTGGCGTCAAAATAATCCTGAAGGCTATTAATCCGCATGACATACTTTTCAATCTCATAAGCATAAATGCGCATGGAATCGCTTTGCTCTATCAAAATATCCTTGGTAAAACTGCGTTTATTGCGGCTGCGCGCCTCTTCCACAATTTTTTCCAATAACTCCCGTTTCATAACCGCTACATTCAAATAAACATTTTGCTCTTCCTCCATCTGCGGAGAAAGCCAAACTCTTCCCACTCTGCCGTCATCTTCCGCGTCAAAAACAACAATATTCTCATTGCCCTCCCGTCGGATTTTTTCTCGACGGTATGCCAATGTGATCTCCGCCCCTTTTTCTTCATGGAATGCAATCATACTCTGAAAATCCAGATTGGCAATCAAATCACAATCAGCTAGAATAACATATTCCGCACGGCCATTGCGGATATATCCCGATACACCAGACAGAGCATCCAGCCGGCCGGCATAAATACCTTGGCTATCCCCACTGCTGTAAGGGGCAAAACCGTTAATCCTCCCAGTTTTCTCGCCAAATCCCATTCTCTGCCGCTACCTAAGTGATCCATCAACGTTTGATAATTGGACTTTGCAATTACGCCAACCTCGCTGACACCGGAATTTACCATACTCGATAAGACAAAATCCACTAAACGGTATCTGCCTCCAAACGGAACCGACCGGTGGTTCTCTCCCTTGTTAAACTTCCCAAATGATTATCATGCATATTGGAAAAACAATTCCCATAGCAGTGCGTTTGATCATTTTACCAGCACCTCCTCAGCGGCAATGTCCGTTTCCACCATGGCTTTTGGCGCAATATGCACGCCTGCCCCAATGGCTACGCCGCTGCCAATTACTGTTACACCCCAACCGGAAATATCCTCCATCCCTTCCGGACGAGCGCCGACCACCGCATTTTTCTCCGATTATCGTCTGCTCTGCGACGATGGCATAATCGACTACTGCGCCTTTTCGGATCACACTTCCGGGCATAATAATACTGTCGCGTACAACAGCCCCTCTTCGATGGTTACGCCAGCAAAAACAACAGAAAAATCTACCGTTCCTTCAATGACGCACCCTTCCGTAACCATTGAATTTTGCACGTGTGCCCCAGGGGCAATATAGTGGGGAGGCAGCGCCGGATTTCGGGCGTAAATTTTCCAGTCAGGATCATACAAAGACAGCGGCACCTTGGGATCCAGCAAATCCATATTAGCCTCCCACAAGCTGTCAATGGTGCCTACATCTTTCCAATACCCATCGAAGGCATAAGCGTACATTTGCTCGTTTGCCGCAAGCATGCTGGGGATAATATTTTTCCCAAAATCATTTGCGCTGCCAGGCGTTTTTGCATCTTGTTCAAGATACTCCCGCAGTTTTTTCCAAGTGAATATGTAAATCCCCATAGATGCTAGATTGCTTTTGGGATGAGCGGGTTTTTCCTCAAATTCATAAATCTTTCCATCTTCTTGTGCGTTCATAATGCCAAAACGGGACGCCTCTTCCATCGGGACCTGCAGTACCGCTATGGTACAGTCGGCCTTTTTTCCTTATGAAATTTGAGCATTTTTTCATAATCCATCTTATAAATATGGTCGCCGGAAAGGATCAAGACATATTCCGGATCATATCGTTCAATAAACGGCAAATTTTGATAAATCGCATTGGCTGTTCCCGTATACCAGTCGGACCCGGAGCTTTTCTGGTAAGGCGGCAGTACGAAAACGCCTCCTTCCTGTCGGTCCAAATCCCATGGTTGGCCGCTTCCGATATATTCGTTGAGCACCAATGGTTGGTACTGCGTGAGAACGCCAACGGTATCGATTCCAGAATTCACACAGTTCGACAGCGGGAAGTCGATGATCCGGTATTTTCCCCGAAAGGCACTGCCGGTTTTGCAAGGTTTTTGGTCAAACTATAAAAGGCGGCTGCCTTGACCTCCTGCCAGCAACATTGCGATCCATTCTTTTTTTCCTCAAGGAAAACCCTCCTTCTTAAAAACGGAGTAAAACCCGTGTTCGTCATTTTTTGCCGGTTTTTTGCCTTCGCTTTTCCCCTCTGCTTTTCGACGGGGCTTTCGCGGAGCTGCCGGAGTAAACTCAAGATACATCGTAGACAGTGGTGGTATGGTTAAGCTGACAGAATGATCATAACCATGGGACGGTTTTTTTCGCGTGCGTACCGTACCATTTGTAAGCCCGCTCCCGCCAAACTCCTTCGCGTCGGAATTAAACACTTCCTTGTATCTCCCGGCAGCTGGCACTCCTGCTACATAATCATATCGTGCCACAGGGCAGAAATTACAGACAACCATAATGCTTTTTTTTGCATTTCATCCATCCGGCGGAAAATAATAATATTTTGCTGGTTATCATCGGGGACAAGCCACTGAAAGCCCTCCCAAGAATCCTCAATTTGCCAGAGCGGAGAATGTTCCAAATAGTAATGATTCAATTTTTGTTACGTATTGCTGTAGCTGCATATGTTTTTCATATTCCAGCAGCAGCCAGTCCAACTCCTGTTTTTCATTCCATTCAATAAACTGGCCAAACTCCTGGCCCATAAACAGCAGTTTCTTGCCTGGATGTGCCATCATATAGCCCAAAAAGCACGGATGCCAGCAAATTTCAGTTCATAGTCCCCTGGCATTTTATTGATTAATGAACATTTACCATGCACTACTTCGTCATGAGAGATCGGCAGCACAAAATTTTCTGAAAACGCATAAAACATACTGAAGGTTAGCTTATCATGATTATACGCGCGATAAATGGGATCCATGGAAAAATAGGCTAAAATATCATTCATCCAGCCCATGTTCCATTTATAGTGAAAGCCCAATCCGCCATGAAATGCCGGTTTTGTGACCAAAGGCCACGCGGTGGACTCCTCTGCAATCATGAGTACACCGGGATTTTTGAAATGACGGCCGCATTGAGTTTTTGCAAAAAAGCGACCGCCTCCAAATTTTCCCGGCCACCCTGATGATTCGGTGTCCATTCTCCCGCTTCTCTGCCGTAATCCAAGTACAACATCGACGCCACTGCATCTACCCGGATTCCATCTATATGAAATTCCTGTACCCAAAACATAGCAGAAGAAATCAGAAAGCTCTGTACTTCCGGCTTGGCATAATCAAAAAACATGAGTTCCCCCACTGTTTATGTTCCCGCTTCTTTGGATCGCTGTATTCATAGCAGGACGAACCATCAAATTCGTAAAGGCCATGGGCGTCTTTGGGGAAAATGAGCAGGTACCCAATCCATGATAACCCCAATCCCCGCCTGATGCATCAAATCCACAAAACGCATGAATTGTTCCGGCGTACCGTACCGGGAGGTCGGAGCAAAATAGCCTGTCACCTGGTATCCCCAGGAACCATCGTACGGATATTCTGTGACCGGCATCAATTCCACATGCGTATACCCCATTTGTTTTAAGTATGGGATGAGTTCCTCTGCTGTTTTTTTCATAAGAAAACAATTTCCATCCGGTATCGCCGCCAGGAACCTAGGTGCATTTCATAGATATTCATCGGCTCAGCAAAAGAATTTTGCTCTTTGCGGTGCTTCATCCAAACGGTATCATGCCAGCGATAGCCAGCGATATCATAAAGTTTAGAGGCTGTTCCCGGCGCCGTTTCATGGTGAAAGCCATAAGGATCAGCCTTTAAGACAACATTCCCGTTGGCTCCAGTAATCGCGTATTTATACAAATCGAATTGCTTTTAGACCGGGAATAAATCCTTCCCAAATCCGCCAACCGGCAATTTTTCCAAAGGATTCGCCGAAGGATTCCATTCATTGAAGTCGCCCACAACGGAAACCGCTTTGCCGCAGGCGCCCAAACCCGGAAGAAAAACCTTTTCCTTTATCCTTTTTTAGGATGAGCCCCAAAAACTGATAGGCATGATAGTGCTTTCCGTGGCAAAAATCCATTATTGCGCTGATATCTTTAGACGGACATTTTTCCATCTCCGCCACCTCCCATTCCTGTTATTTTTATTGTAACACACTTTTCCTTTTTTTGCAATATAATATTGTGCAAAATAGTTATTTTATCATAATAATATAGTATTTTTTTTATTTATTTTTACAAATCTATTACATCTTTTGATTTTAATCTTTCTTTCGGCAAATCGTTACCAGTATAACACAGCCCGTCTGAAAATTCTTACGAAAAAAAGTCGTGGAAAGCAAATAAGTCTAAAGTTTCGGATGAGGCTAAAACATCATAAAATCGTTTGTCCTTTTTATCCTGTTTTGTGCTTGGGTTACAAACAAAGGTGAAAATTTGAAAAAAAAAAAGACCGCAACCTCTCGATTGCGGTCTTCAAATAGTCGAAAACTAGCAGCAGCAGCCGTGGTCAACTTTCGCCATGTGCTCAATGAGCATGAGGACTTTGTTGGAATAACCCCACTCATTGTCATACCAAGAAACCAGTTTGACAAAGTGATCGTTGAGCATGATGCCTGCTTTCTCATCAAAAGATGGAGGTATGAGGATCACCGATGAAGTCAGAAGAAACAACCATCTCATCAGTGTAACCCAAAATACCTTTCAGCTCGCCTTCAGAAGCCTCTTTCAGCGCAGCACAGATTTCTTCATAAGTCGTAGCTTTCTCCAAGCTAACGGTCAGGTCAACAACGGAAACATCCAGAGTAGGAACACGCATAGAGATACCAGTAAGTTTGCCTTTTCATCTCGGGGATAACCAAAGCACAAGCCTTTGCAGCACCCGTGGAAGACGGAATGATGTTGCCAGCAGCAGCACGGCCACCGCGCCAGTCCTTCATGGACGGGCCGTCAACGGTCTTCTGGGTACCGGTAGTGGCATGAACGGTGGTCATCAGACCCTTTTTTACGCCGAATTTCTCATGCACAACCTTGACCAGCGGAGCCAGGCAGTTGGTGGTGCAGGAAGCGTTAGAAACAACGTTCATATCCTTAGTGTACTTGTCGTGGTTTACGCCCATTACGAAAGTGGGAGTCTCTTTATCCTTGGCAGGAGCGGAGATAACAACCTTTTTCGCACCGCCTTTGATATGCGCCTCGGCCTTTTCGGTAGTGGTGAATACGCCAGTAGAATCTACAACGTACTCCGCGCCACACTCAGCCCACGGAATATTAGCCGGATCTTTCTCTGCGTAGAATTTAACTTCTTTGCCTTCTACGATGATGGAGTTCTCGGTAATTTTTACTTCACCGTTGTAACGGCCATGTACGGTGTCATATTTGAGCATATATGCACAGTAATCAGGAGTCATGAAAGGATCGTTGATGCCGACAAACTCGATGTTCGGGTTGTCAAGACCTGCGCGGAAAACCAGACGGCCAATACGGCCAAAACCATTAATACCAACTTTAATTGCCATTGGGTTCAACCTCCTAATATTTAGATCGTAGCTTTATTTTATACCAAATTGAAAAGAATCACAAGCTATTTGTGATATATTTAACTAAAATTTTTTAATTTGTATTTATTCCATAAAACAACATATTAAATATAGCAAATTTTATCCATTTTTACATATCTTTATCTTCTCAAAATTTTATTTTATACCCAAAAAAAGGTTCAAAGAAAACCAGTCTGATTTTAAAAAGAAAAGGATAATCAAAAAAATATACAAAAATAGAAAACAAGACTTTGCCGCCGCTTGCTCTTTCAATCTTTACAATCATTTTGGATTTGGGTATAATAACGGTAATTTTGTCGAAATCTGTCGAAATTTTTCATGTAAGGAATTCTCTGCTTTTCGGCCGAAAGGAGGCTTTATGGACGACCAACTCGGCTGGGCAAAGCCTTTCATTGCCATGTACGCCAATTCACCTATTGCCACTCTGATTTTGGACCGCACACTGAAATCCAGTGGGAAAACAAGGCTGCAAAAAGCGGGGATTCGCTGATTCGCCAGTTAAATTGGGACGATTGTCTTATCCGCGCAAAACAAAATGGACTATTGACATGTTTGCATCAGAGAAAGCCCTTTACGTTGGCTAATCCTCTTCTTTTTCCGCCCTCCTGTTCATTTTATTTTTCAACCGCAAACGGACAAAGAGGGGCTTTTTACAAGGCGTTCTCGTTCATATTTTTCAGGATACCAACGTTTTTCTCCGGAATGGAAAGAAAAGCATGTATCAGCCTGCCAATGTCTACAATAATCAGTTCAGAATGCCTCTTTCTCAAATTTTTTCTGTTCTGAACCTGTTGCAAATTGAGTACCAAAAGGATGAAACCCTGCAAAATATCTTGGCAATATCAACTGGTACTGCTATCGAATTCTTCGCACTGTTGTCAATTTTTCAATGGATAACCGGATCCAGTCAGGCCAGCTAAAGCCAAAAATGCAAGCGGGAGACTTGTGCCGCTTCGTACAAGTTCTTTGCAAGGATACCAAAGAACTTGTACGAAATGCAGGCTACCAATTTTTTTATGAAGTTCCCAGTATCCCCTTTATTACTTTGTATGATGGCGATCTGCTGTCATGTGCTATTTGCAACTTAATTTCCAATGCTTGTAAGTTTACCAATCCGGAAAGCAGCCATATCACTTTGAAAATGACAGTTTGGGAAAAGCAGGTTACCATTACTATCACCGATAACGGCTCCGGTATCAAACCACAGGTTTTAAAACGTGCTTTTTGAGCGGTTTTATTCGTTTGATCCGCAAACAGGGGCGCCCTGTGGCGACGGGTTGGGCCTTTTTTATCTGTCGCTTTCTTTTACAGCTGCATCATGGAACGCTTGCCTTTCAAACGAAAGAAGGGAAGGGACAACTGCTGCGTTAACCCTTCCCATGATAAAGCCCAGCGGCAACGCAGTTTTTTGTGATGCCCCGATCTCTTTAACCAGAGATCGTTTCTCCAATCTGTATGTCATTTTATCCGATGCCATTCCACCGGACATTTAACCTGTATTATAAAATGACAAAAAGGCTTTGGAAATCCCAAAGCCTTTTTGTCTGTTTTTTAATGGGGACAACTTTCTATGTGTTTCCTATGAGTGCTGTGGCACTTCCTGTGCTTTTTTCAGTTTTTGCGGTAGCTGTGCCAAAATAATGGCACAAAAACCAAAATACAACCGATTAATTCTCTCAGAGTCAGTTTTTTGCCCTAAAAGAGCCCAGCCTGCCAGTACTGAAATGACCGATTCCAAGCTCAAAATCAAAGACGCAATTGTTGGATCAATATGTCGTTGTCCTACAATTTGAAGCGTATACCCCACTCCACAGCTCAAAACACCCGCATAAAGCAATGGCACCCAAGCCGACCAAATCTGTGACAGAGAAGGGCGTTCCATCAAAAGCATCGGTACAGCACATAAAAGCCCGCAAACCAAAAAACTGGATGCAGGACATCTTTACCCCATCTACTTTGGGAGAAAAATAATCGATGATCAGGATGTGAACAGAAAAAACAAAAAGCGCAGGCCATCACCAACAAATCGCCTTTTCCAATAGAAAAGCCCTCTGTAATGCAAAGCAGGTACATGCCCCCCACCGCAACGACAACTGCAATCCATACCAAGCTAGAAACCCGCTTTTTAAACAGCAATCCCAGCAGCGGTACAATCACAATATAGAGAGCGGTAATAAATCCCGCCTTTCCCACAGAAGTGTATTGAATTCCCATCTGCTGCAAAGAACTGGCCACTGCCAGTGCCACACCACAGCAAATCCCGCCAACGATCAGTTTTTTTTCTATTTTGGGGCTCCGTCTTCTTTTCTGCCTCCGATTTTTCCCGATTTAAAAACCAAATGCACGGAATCAACACCAGACCGCCAATCAATGAGCGAATGGAATTAAAGGTAAAGGCCTGATATAATCCATTCCCACTGACTGTGCCACAAATGCAACGCCCCACACTGCCGCAGTAAGCAGAAGCATCAAGCTGCTTTTCCATTCTTGTTTCTTCATTATGCTTTCTTTCCTTCCCCATAGACATTAAACCTATTTTGCAATATCTTGCAAAAAAATGCAAGAAAAAACTTTTTAATAAGATTTTCTTTTGGGGACCAGCGGTTGGTTATCTGCTCCAGCCTTTGTTCATGACAGCGTGGACTGTGTTTTTGAATTTGGGGGAGTGATAAAAAAAGAAAAGGAACTGACAAATAGAATGATTCCCCATTCCAGTGAATAGTCCAGCATCTGCGACAAATCAGAAAACGATAAATCTCCTGCCATTAACGGACAGATACACCAAATTAAGCCGATTGCGGCCGCAGCATGGCCGGAAAAAAGCGCCCGCCGATAGCTTTTTGCCCAATAACATTGCATAAGATATGACTTCCTTCTAAAAAGAACAAGCATTGGCCGTCATCAACAAAACTTCCAGTAGGCGCTGCGGCATCCGAAAGGCCATTGGTAGTTGGCCAAACCGAACTACTAGTCGAAAAGCACTCCAAAAACAATCCAAAGCAGCCCGAGGGAATATCGATAAAGGTGTAAATTTTGATTCAACAAACGGATGCCCAATACGACAAAAAGACAAAGCCGCCGCCAACGACAAAATACCATCTAACCCCGGCAGAATGATATTTTTAACAGGAACCGATTCCTGCCCCAAAAAGGCTCCGCCAATTGCCGCACTTCATTCAAAGCGCGCAGCAAAAGCAACACACCACACAAGATGCTGCTGACGCCCCACAAAAAAAGAATTTCCTTCTGCACTGGTTCCCTCACTTTTTGCGGCTGACCGAACAGACCATAAATATAACCCAGCCAAAAGGAAAAGTCCCGATAAATAAAAACAGGCAGCAAAAATTGTCTCCCACATAAAATCCCGTTTGATTGCTGACACCGGTACGGTATAAAAACAATAAAGAATCCCCTTAATGACAAAACCGCCGGCGTATAACATAAATAAAAAGCTTTTTTTTCATTTTCGGCCCTTTTCCGTTGCCAAAATCCCGTTTTATCTTTGCCTCTTCCTGAAGCAGCAAAGTCTCCTCTCCCGCTTCCAGCCTTCATCATAAAAACAGATTCATCCTGTTGCCACTTTTTTATCTTTTTGCCAGGTATTTTCTCTGCTTTTTGTTCATACATTTGGACAAGAGGAGGATTTTCCATGAAAACGCTTCTTTCTTTTTTCACACTTTTTTCTCTGATTGTCTTTCTTTTACCTTTGGCAGCACTGAACCCGGACAAGACCGAAAATAGGTCAGACACAACCGTGGATAAAATCGTTTCGAGCGCTGTCAGCCAACCCATTCGCCAAGAAGAAGTCCTGCAATCCCTGCCCAGCAGCATATCACAGTCAACCCAAAACACACTGGCCGCTCTGCAGGTACCGCAGCCGGAATATTTTTCTATTTTAGACCGCAGTACCGGTCAAGTAGAAAAAGTTGCTGTTCTGGACTATTTGTACGGTGCTGTGGCTGCGGAACTCCCCCGGGTTTCACCTGGAAGCGATGAAGGCACAAGCTGTGGCATCTCATACCTATGCGCTATATTGTCAGGAACATCCTTCGCAAGATCTAGGAGGCGCTGATTTTTCCGCAGATCCCTCCAACTGGGAGGGATACGTAACACGGGAACAAATGTTGGAACGTTATCCTGATCTGGGCGAAACGTATTGGGAAAAAATTAAAAATGCAGTTGACGAAGTTGCATCTACTGTTTTAGTTTACCAAGAGGAGCCAATTCTCGCTGCATATCATTCTATGAGCGCAGGTGCAACCGAATTTGCTTCGAATGTATGGAACGGTACCGTTCCTTATCTGATACCGGTGGACAGCGTCGGCGACACGCTGGCAGACCAATTCGAAACTTCCGTTACCTTTGCATCAGAGCAGATAAAAGGAATTTTAACCGAAGCATATCCCGATTTGACACTGTCCGGCGACACCCGCAGCTGGTTTCAAATTATATCCCGCTCTCCTTCCGGATATGTTCTTACATTACAGGCAGGAAATCTGCAAATCAGCGGGAAAGATCTTCGCACCTTACTGGGACTTCGCTCTACCAACTTTACCATCACGGCACAAACCAACTCCTTTTTATTTACGACCAAAGGCTATGGACATGGCGTTGGGCTCAGCCAATATGGTGCAGACTACATGGCGCGCCAAGGAAGCGGATACGAAGAAATCCTGCTTCACTATTATACCGGAACTCAGCTGGCGCAGGTCGTGAAAGGATAGCCGCTGTCCGGATTTATTTTTCTTGCCGCTTCTTGAAAATTTTTCAATTCATTCCATCCAATCAAAACATGTAAACGAACGGTCGGTGCAAATAAAAATATGGGAAATTGCCATTTTAACGGATTCTATCCGCAGAAAAAAATATTCCATCCGGCTGCAATAAGTCAAATCAATCTTCCCTGCGGCCGAGAAAAATAGATACCTGCCTCGGACAAAAGTTCCGGCAAATCGAAAATATTTTCCTCTTCCACCTCTACATGAATCAATTCACACGGGTTTTCATCAGAAAGGATATCCCACAGCTTTAAGCATCCAGGCTCTTCCGGGATCTCATATTTCTCCAGAAGTTTTTGCACTGTCTGCGGAGAGGCTGTATAAACCTGAACGGTTTTAAATCCCCCACATACACCTGTTCCTCTGATTCGTGTGAAGAAAATCCAAAGCGGACATCTCCATCCTCTGACAGAAGGTTTCCATACCGACTGACGATCGCCTGTAAAAACAGGGCGGGTGCATCCAGCTACATAATAAATGTCGTAAGCGTCTTCCCCCTTCTACCGGTAATTCCAGGGTAAAATATCCCGGTTCTGGTAAAAGGCAACAGTAGTCTTGCAGAAACGCCGGTATCCGTGGCGCATCCAGCACGACCGTGAATATCCATCCGCTTTCATTTTTCAAAACTTCATAAGCACAATGTACTCCTCTTAGATCCGAAATACGAATTCCCCTGTGCCGCACAAAAAATATTTTCCGACAACGCAATTCACCTCTTGCAGCCTTTCAAAATACCGGATCCCCTGCCCGGCAACAACGCAATTTTGAGATCTGATTTGTAACATCGGTCTTGAAAAACCGCTGCTATTGATCCTGCTATCCGATTATACTGTGAGGTCATTATAGCATAAACCCCACATTCTTCCAACTTTTTTTTTCAAAAAGGGAGGCGATCTTAAAGACCACCTCCCTTTTTAGCATTTATGACAGGCTTGTTAAATCCGTTCCTGCAGCGTAACCAGAATTGGATCACCAGGCTTTTTTTTTCGCAGGGCTGCCCGAATGTTCTTTCTCACTCCGATGATGTGGCAGGGCATTCCCATTCGGACCAGGCTTCCTTCATAAGATATACCATCAAAAGTCGCGCTCACTTTGACCCGCCCTTTGCCGAATTCTTTTTCGAACGTCAAAGGAATTTCACATAGGCCCCATCCATATTCGGTACCTTTTTCAATATTGCTTTATCGGATTCATAAAAAAGCCTCCTCAGAGGATTTGTATCCGTATTTTACAACGAAAAAGCTGGAATATACAATAAGCCTAATCATCCAAAAACAAATGATCCTTATTATGGATATAAACGCTTAAAGCAAGACCAATTCCCATATAAAGGGTGGTCACCGAAGTACCTCCATAGCTAAAAAAGGGTAGTGTAACACCAATAACCGGCAGTATACTCAAATTCATTCCTATATTGACGATGCTTTGAAATGCAATCGTCGCAAAAACGCCAATGCAGATATACCCGCCCAACAAATCGTTAGACCGGCGGGAAAACACCAACAGACGTGTGCAGATAAAAAACAGAAGCAGAATAACAGACATGCAGCCTACAAAACCTAAAGACTGCCCGACAAAAGAAAAAATAAAATCGTTATGAATTTCCGGTACGTAAACATGTTCCCCAATAAATAGCCCCTCTCCAAATCCGCCGCCAGACCCAATGGCAATTTTAGCATTATATTGTTGATATAAAATTCCATTCGTGTCTAAATCGGAATAAACAGTGCCAAAATACGCAGTTTTTTGGTCGTTGCTCATTAAATACAGCCAAAGCCAACGGGGCTGCTATGACCAACGCAGCGCCTGCAATCGCAATATATCGCCACTGAATACCGGCGGAAAAAAGCATGGATAAAAGATCAAAAGAAAAATCAGCGCCGTACCGTCATCCCTTGAAAATGAACCAGAAGCACTGGAAACGCACCGTGCAGGCAGAGCAAAAGCAAATTCTTAATATTTTTTGATATCATCCCCAACCTTTTCCAAATGCAGTGCAAAGGTCAGGATAAAAGCAATTTTTAACAATTCAGACGGTTGAAAACTAATCCCCAAAAAGGGATCGGAAGCCACGCCTGATCGTCAACCGATTCCACCCGCTGTTCACCAAAAAGTAAGTCAACATGACAAGCCCAATGCAAACCGGGTAATACAGTTTCCACAATTTCGATAAAAATGGTAATCAAAACTGGAGATGACCACCGCGGCAACCAGCCCCATCGCTGAGGTGATGATCTGCATTTGAACCGCGCGGACGGTAGCCATGTCAGAATGATGAATACCGCACATTAAAACGATGCTGTAAACCGAACAAACCAAACATAAAAATAAAAGGATTTTATCTGTTTCTTTCCAATAACGGACCAAGCCGTGCCAAATTTTTTTCACTTTTCCGCCCCTTTTTGAATGAAAAAAGTTTCAGAATACCAATTAAACGCCTAAAAGCGCAGATTTGTTGCAAAAACAGGGAAAGTCCTGTGGACGCCATTAGTATATCACAAGTTTTATCTGAAACCAATGGAATCAGAAAAAAGAATTGAAGTCTTTCGTGAGAATGTGTTATAATAAATTTACAGCGTAAGCGGAAAATAAAGATTCCTGATGTTGGTGCGTATAGAGATTCCGTAATATTTTTATGAATCTCTCAAAAAGCTTCTTTTTAGAGTGCCTCTTAGGAATACAAAAAAGAAAGGTGAGGAAATATGTTAAGCGATATTGAAATTGCGCAGAGCGCAAAAATGCTTCGATCACCGAAATTGCGGAAAAATTGGACATCCTTCCGGAAGAGCTGGAGCCGTACGGCCGGTATAAAGCAAAGCTTTCGGAAGATATTTTTGCCCGTTTGCGGAATAAGCCGGACGGAAAACTCGTACTGGTCACCGCTATCAACCCCACTCCTGCCGGAGAAGGCAAAACCACTACATCAGTCGGTCTCGGACAGGCAATGGCAAAATCGGCGAAAATGCAGTCATTGCCTTGCGTGAGCCTTCTTTGGGACCCGTGTTCGGCATCAAAGGCGGAGCAGCTGGCGGCGGCTATTCCCAGGTTGTACCGATGGAAGATATCAACCTGCATTTTACCGGAGATATGCATGCCATTACTGCGGCGAACAATTTGCTGTGCGCCATGATCGACAACCATCTGCAGCAGGGCAATCTGCTTGGCATCGATCAAAGGCGGATTCTGTTCAAACGCTGCCTGGATATGAATGACCGGGCATTGCGCTTTGTCAATGTAGGACTGGGCGGAAAATTAACGGTGTCCCCCGTGAAGACGGTTTTCAAATCACTGTCGCCAGTGAGGTAATGGCTATTTTGTGTTTGGCAGCAGATCTGGACGATCTGAAAGAGCGCCTAGGATCTATTTTAATCGCCTATACCTATGACAACCAACCGGTTTATGCCCGGGATCTGAAAGTCCACGGTGCAATGGCGGCCCTGCTAAAAGATGCGCTGAAGCCCAATCTGGTACAGACGTTGGAAAATACCCCTGCGCTGATGCATGGCGGCCGTTTGCGAATATTGCGCATGGCTGCAACTCGGTGCGTGCAACAAAACTGGCGCTGAAGATGGCGGATTACTGCATCACCGAGGCCGGATTCGGTTCCGACTTGGGAGCAGAAAAATTCCTGGACATCAAATGCCGTTATGCCGGTCTGGCTCCGTCTGCTATTGTAATCGTAGCAACGCTGCGCGCGCTGAAATACAATGGCGGTGTACCAAAACGGAGGTTGCTGCAGAAAATGTGGATGCACTGAAAAAGGGCTGGTAAACCTGGAAGCGCACGTGGAAAACATGCGTAAATACGGCGTGCCGGTGGTAGTAGCTATCAACCGGTTTTTGACTGATACAGACCAGGAAATTAAAGTGCTGGCCGAATGCTGTCAGCGCCTCGGGGTGGAGTATTCCCTGTCCGAAGTATTTGCCAAAGGCGGCGATGGCGCAATCGACCTAGCTCAGAAAGTCGTCAAGGCCTGCGCACAGCCCTCTGCGTTCCGACTGCTCTATGATGAAAAAGCGCCGATCAAAGAAAAAATTAAGACGATTGTCACTGAAATTTACGGCGGTGAAGATGTTGCTTATGCGCCTAAAGCGGAAAAAAAAGCCATCCGAGACATTGAAGCGCTTGGCAAAGCAGGACCTTCCGATCTGCGTGGCCAAAACCCAATATTCGTTGTCGGACGACCCGGCTAAGCTTGGCCGTCCTACCGGATTTACCGTTAATGTACGGGATATAAAACTGTCTGCCGGAGCCGGCTTTATCGTTGTCATGTCTGGGGATATTATGACAATGCCCGGTCTGCCAAAAGCCCCTGCGGCCTGCCAGATCGACGTCGACAGCCAAGGTCATATCAAAGGCTTATTCTAACAAGGAAGAAGTTTATTTATGCAATCAATCATCACAAACAGCGCGGCGGAGACAGAAAAATTTGCCCAAGAACTGGCTGGTAAATTAAAAGGGAATGACGTGCTGGCTTTCTTCGGCGGACTGGGTATGGGAAAACCACTTTCGTCCGTGGATTGGCGCGTGGCCTAGGATCATCAGACGAGGTCTCCAGCCCGACCTTTGCTCTTGTGCACGAATACCGCAGCACACCAAAGCTATACCATTTTGATATGTACCGGGTTGCTTCTTTCGATGACTTATACTCCACCGGATTTTTTGATTATCTGGAAACCGGTGCGATCTTGGCCATCGAATGGGTGAAAACATCCAGGGGGCATTGCCTGAAAATACCATTCGGGTGACCTTTGAGCGTTTGGAAGAAGAAAAGCGCCGAATCACGGTGGAAGGAGGAAGCCGGTTTTGATCTTGCTGGGAATGGATACTTCCGCCGTTGCGGCTTCGGCTGCGCTGTGGGAGGATGGGCGGATCATTGGAGAAAGCTTTGTAAATGTAAAGCTAACACACAGTCAAACGATTTTACCTATGAGGCAAAACCTGCTAAGCGCTTGCGGAAAGGATATTTCGCAGGTAGATGAATTTGCCGTTTCTACCGGTCCCGGATCTTTTACCGGACTTCGCATTGGCATTTCTGCGATAAAAGGGATGGCGTTCGGCACAAATAAACGCTGCGTTTCTGTATCAACGCTGGAGGCGCTGGCCTACCTTCTGATCGGTCAGGAATGTATTGCGGTAGCTGCCATGGACGCACGCTGTCAGCAGGTATATACTGCTACTTTCCTGGTACGCAGAGAGTCCGTGCAGCGGCTGACCGAAGATGCAGCGCTGTCCATCGAACAGCTGCGGGAACAATTAAGCGAGATTTCTTCTGATTTGCCGCTGATTTTAGTTGGAGACGGCGCACAATTATGCTATAATAGTTGGGAAAGCGACAAAAGTTCTGCTGGCACCGGAGCATCTCCGGTTTCAGCGGGCTTCTGCTGTGTGCATGGCGGCATTGCCGCGCGTCGGGGATTGGGCATGGATCCGGCACAACTGGTTCCGCAATATTTGCGGCTTCCCAAGCACAGCGGGAACTTTTGCAAAAAACAGAAAAAATTTGATTTGGTGATGCGATAGAAAGGAATGGAACAGATGATTGCTATCGGCAGTGATCACGGCGGTTTTGCGCTGAAAGAAGAAATCAAAAACATCTGGACGAAAATAAGATTCCTTACGAGGATTTCGGCACTTACAATACAGATAGCGTGGACTATCCGCTGATTGCAGAAAAACCTGTGCAGCAATTACCAGCGGCAAGTGCGACAAAGGCATCCTCTGCTGTGGCACCGGCATTGGTATTTCTATGGCGGCCAATAAAATCAAGGGAATCCGCGCAGCGCTATGCTCAGATTATTTCAGCGCCAAATATACACGTCTGCACAATGATGCAAACGTCATCTGCATGGGTGGGCGCACCATTGGCCCGGGTCTTGCTCTGGAACTGGTGGACATCTTTTTGAATACGCCATTTGAGGGCGGCCGTCATGCAAGACGGGTGGAACAGTTGATGAAGCTGGAGGAGAAATAGGACGATTCCGGCTTTTGGGAATGTATTATCAAAAATGCCGTTGGGGCGGAAATGGAGAAATGAATTATGTTAAAACCGGTCATTATGGATCATCCGCTGATTCAGCACAAACTGACGATTATGCGGGATAAAAACACCGGCACCAAGGAATTTCGTGAACTGGTGGGCGAAATCGGGATGCTCATGTGCTATGAGGCAACCCGCGACCTTCCCTTGAAGGAAGTGGAGATTGAGACTCCTGTGGCGGTAGCCAAAACCAAGGTCATTTCCGGCAGAAAGCTGGCTTTTGTTCCAATTTTGCGGGCTGGATTGGGCATGGTGGACGGTGTGATGCGCATGGTTCCTGCCGCAAAATCGGTCACATCGGCATGTACCGCGATCCTGAAACTCATATGCCGGTGGAATACTACTGCAAACTGCCTTCTGATATTGGAGAACGGGATGTTATTGTTCTGGATCCGATGTTAGCCACCGGAGGTTCCGCCATCGACGCTATCTCGCAGATCAAAAACAAAGGCGCCAAAAGCGTGCGCTTTATGTGCATTATTGCAGCACCTGAAGGTCTTGCCGCTTTGCAGGAAGCTCATCCTGACGTACAGATTTATATCGGCGCGGTGGACGAAAAGCTCAATGAGCATAAGTACATCGTTCCCGGCTTGGGCGACGCCGGCGACAGGATTTTCGGTACGAAATAGTTTTCAAAAGCCGCTCCCCTTTCCCGGGGAACGGCTTGTTTTTTGCGCATATTGATCCCGAAGCAGCGCAAAAGAAGTTTTTGAACGTGGAACGGAGGAAAATGAGAATGACCACGGTTTATTTGGTCCGGCACGCAAAATCCGTCGGAAATACAGAACGGATTTTCCAAGGCCGTTCTAACTTAGGATTGTCATCAGAAGGATGGCGCAATTGCCGCAGCTGGCGGAACGCTTTCGGGAAATTCCGTTGGACGCTATTTATTCCAGCCCTCTTCAACGAGCAATGCAAACGGCCGAAGCTGTCAATCACTATCACCATCTACCGGTCCAAACAGAGGAAGGATTGTGTGAAATTTTCGCCGGAGAATGGGAAATGAAACATTTTTCCGATTTGCCTGTGCTGTTTCCGGATCAGTGGCGCCTCTGGTGTGAAGACGAAGCACATTTTTGTGCGCCCAACGGCGAAAGCATTGTGCAGGTACACCATCGCCTGAGCAGCACAATTGACCGCATTGCCGCTCAAAACGACGGAAAAATCATTGCAGTGGTTTCCCACGGATGCGCACTACGCTGCTATCTATGCCATGCACTGGGAATTTCTTTAGAGCGGATTGGGGAAATTCCCCTTTCCCAAAACACAGCAGTAAGCCGGGTAATTTATGATAAAGGCAGTATCCGGGTAGACTATTATGATGATCTGTCCCATCTGGAGCCAAAAGTAAAACAGGAGGTATCAATATGAAAATCATGGCAGTGGATTACGGTGATGCCCGCACTGGGCTGGCCGCCTGTGACCGAACGGAATTTTAGCATCTCCTCTGGGTGTTATCCACGAATACGACTTTGACCGAACAATTGAACAGGTCGCTTATGCGGCACAGGAATATCAAATCGGCAAAATCGTAGTAGGTCATCCGGTCAATATGGACGGCAGTGCCGGTGAGCGAGCGCAAAAATGCGCTTTGTTTGCTCAAAAGCTTCAGGAAAAAGTCAATGTCCCCGTTATCCTTTGGGACGAACGCGGCACCACCGTTACCGCCCATCAGTACCTAAATGAAACCAACGTCAGGGAAAAAAAACGCAAAGACATGGTAGATGAGGTTGCTGCCTCTATTATTTTGGAAAGCTATCTTTCCTATCGGCAAAAACCATCCGGACGAAAAATAGAAACTGCAAGGAGCGATGAATGATGTAGAAAGAGAACGGATATCAAATGCCCTTCTCTAAAGTCTACCCTCTCCTTATCCATAAAGGCGTCTGTAAAGACCGCACAAAAGATGAGGTAGATGAAATCATTCCCTGGCTCACCGGATACAGCCAACAGGAACTGGATCTCCAATGAGATCAAAACGTTCACTACGAGGCGTTTTTTTCAAAGCGCTCCGCAGATGAATGAAAACCAAAATAAAAGTTACTGTTTGTGGAGTGCGAATCGAAAATATCGAGGAACCTTTGATGCGGGAAATTCGGTATCTCGACAAGCTAATCGACGAGTTGGCCAAAGGAAAACCCATGGACAAAATCCTGCGGACATAAATTCTCCCCCAAAAACAAAATACAACATCATTCTCATACAGTATCCTCGGAAGGAGCATCTTTTCTTCCGGGGCTTTTTGTATTCTTAGAAAAGAATGTTTTAAGCCCAAGATAAAATAGAAAAATTGCAAACAGCTTGGAAAGGACAAAAGATTCCATCCGAGATGCAACCCATACACCGAGAAAAACGCCAGGCAAGCCCCATAGCCCGCAGACAACCCCTTTTTTATCTGCAAAAGGCCTGACTTTTTGATGGAACAGCAACGCTACCGCTCCTATTGGCAGAAAAAGAGAAGATTGATTCCTGTGCCGTAGCCAGTGGGATATCAGAAAAAACTGTCAAAAAAATAACAGCAGAACCGCACCGCCGCCAATCCCCATGGATGCAATGGCAGCAGAAGCAAATGCAATAATCGAGGAAAGAAGCCAATTCATAGATCAAAATAAGGGCAATATGCCAATGCCCTCCTCCTTATTTCAAAAAATAATCGAACAGCAGCATACAAAATAAAAAGAAAAAACTTTCTTCAGCCAGAAATCTGGTATTTTCGGCAGCAACCAACCGCCGAAAACAGAACCTGCAATTCCTCCCGGCAGGTAAGGAGAACATCAGCAAAAGATACATGTCCATTATACCAATACAAAAATCCGCTGACTGCTGACAAAAGATCATTACCGCTACGGCAGTGGCGTGCGACGATTTATCTGGCATTCCCATTTTCTCAAACGCCGTTACCGCTACGATACCTCCCCCAGCACCAAACAGACCATTCAGCAATCCAATTAAAATACCCGTTCCGTACGTCCTCATTTTTTCACAAAATCACCTCTATAGAAATAGTTTACCCAACCGCATTCGTTTCATTTTCAAAAAAATAGTATTTAAAATTAATAATTATGTTGACAAATTATTATATTCAGATATAATAGTAAAAAGAAGGAGGGGCGATATGAATCGGAGTATATACAGTTTACTGCTGATGGATGATGTCATTCGGGCAGTAGATCAGTTGGCATATGCACAAAACACCAGTCGTTCGAACATGGTTAACCAAATTTTAGCTGAACACCTATCTGTTAAAACACCGGAACAACGTATGCACGATATTTTGAGCAGATCGAGGCGTTGATGGTACAACAGAATGCTTTTCAAATTCAGTTCCAGCCTTCGGATGCCATACTTTCTGTCCGTACCGCACTGGCCTACAAATATAAACCAACGGTACGTTACAGTGTAGAGCTTTTCCGCAACGACCCCAAAATATTAGGGGAACTACGCGTTTCCGCACGCACACAGAATGCTGGCCTTTTACGTATGCTGGATCATTTCTTTCGATTATGGGAAAAATTAGAAAACCGCTACTTGTCCGCTGTTTACCCTGCGGGGTTTCCGCCGAATTGAAAACGGACGGTACTGCCGTACTTTTTTCTGGCCGGAAGAAAGTTGCACCAATGCGCAGCTTGAGAAAGCATCAGTTCTTACATCCAGAATTTTGACTGTGCATTAAAAGCCTTTTTTGAGCTGGACGAGCAAAATTGGAAGGTGGGAATCGATCAAATCAGCCTGCGATATCAAAAAAAGCGCTTCAAAAGGAAAAAAAATACTTTTATAATAGGAGGGAAAAAGTATGAATGTGCAAAGATTAACGAAAAAATCTCTGGAAGCGGTAGAGGCCGCACAAAATTATTCCCGTGAATTGGAAAACATGCAGATTGAACAGATTCATTTACTATGGGCGCTGGTACAAGATCAGGAGGGTTTAATCCCCCAGCTGCTTATCAAAATGGATCTGACTCCTCAGCAGGTTCTGTCTGCAGCCGAGGCAGAAGCGAAAAAAGCTTCCGGTGTATCCTTATCCCGGGCGGGAAGCAGATAAAATCTATATTTCTCAAAATCTTGACCGTGCGATGACCGCTGCCGAAAAGAAAGCGGATTCCATGAAAGACGATTATATTTCAGTCGAGCATCTGTTCTGGGATTGTTGGAACACCCGGATGCAGCGGTCAAAAAGTGATGGAGCAGTGCCGCATAGATAAAAAATGCGTTTTTTCGGCTTTGATGTCGGTGCGTGGCAATACCCGTGTAACCACTGACAGCCCGGAAGGAACCTACGACGCACTGAAAAAATACGGAACGGATCTTGTAGAACAGGCGCGCAAGCAAAAACTGGACCCCCGTAATCGGGCGGGATACGGAAATCAGAAATGTCATCCGTATTCTGTCTCGAAAAAGCAAGAACAACCCGGTGCTGATCGGCGAGCCTGGGGTCGGTAAAACCGCTATTGCAGAAGGTCTGGCACAGCGGATTGTTCGAGGGGATGTGCCGGCAGGACTGCGGATAAAACCATCTTTTCGCTGGATATGGGCGCGCTGATTGCCGGCGCCAAATATCGTGGCGAATTTGAAGAACGGCTTCAAAGCGGTACTGGGCGAAGTAAAAAAAGCGAAGGGCAAATCCTTTTGTTTATTGATGAGCTGCATACCATTGTGGGAGCCGGCAAAACCGAAGGTTCCACCGATGCTGGAAACCTGCTGAAGCCAATGTTAGCCAGAGGCGAGCTGCACTGTATTGGCGCAACTACATTAAATGAATATCGCCAATACATTGAAAAAGATGCTGCGTTGGAACGTCGGTTCCAGCCAGTTCTGGTAGATGAACCGACAGTAGAAGACACGATTTCTATTCTCAGAGGACTAAAGGAACGTTATGAGGTGTTTCATGGCGTCAAAATCCAGGATCAGGCTGATTGCAGCTGCAACTCTCTCCAACCGTTATATTACTGATCGATTTTTACCGGATAAAGCCATTGATCTGGTAGATGAGGCTTGTGCTACCATCCGCACCGAAATGGATTCTATGCCCGCTGAGTTGGATGAAATCTCCCGAAAAATTATGCAGCACGAAATTGAAGAAGCTGCATTGAAAGAAAAACAGCCGTTTGTCCGCCGAACATTTGGCGGAGATTCAAAAGAACTAACGGAAATGCGGGAACAGTTCCAAGAAATGAAAGCTCGCTGGGAAAATGAAAAAACATCGATCGGACAGGTGCAGAAGCTTCGTGAAGAAATCGAGCAGGTAGGGTCCCAGATCGAACTGGCAGAACGGGAGTATGACCTGGACAAGGCTGCGGCATTAAAATATGGCAAACTCCCCGAGCTGCAAAAGCAGCTGGCAAACTTGGAAGAAAAAACGGTGGTACTCAAGAGGCAACACTGCTGCGGGATAAGGTTACGGAAGAAGAAATTGCCCGCATCGTAGGCCGCTGGACCGGCATCCCAGTGACTCGTCTTATGGAAGGTGAACGGGAAAAACTGCTGCATCTGGACAAAACGCTGCATCAAAGGGTGATTGGTCAGGATGAAGCCGTTCGGAAAGTCGCCGATGCAATTATGCGCTCCCGCGCGGGCATTCAGGATCCTGACCGTCCTATTGGCTCTTTCCTGTTTTAGGGCCTACCGGTGTGGGAAAAACAGAACTGGCCAAAGCGGTAGCCCAAGCATTGTTCGATGATGAACGCAGTATGGTGCGGATTGATATGTCCGAATACATGGAAAAGCATACGGTTTCCCGTCTGGTAGGCGCTCCTCCCGGATATGTCGGCTATGAGGAAGGCGGTCAGCTAACGGAAGCGGTACGCCGTAAGCCCTATTCCGTTGTGCTGTTTGACGAAATAGAAAAGGCGCATCCGGATGTATTCAACATCCTGTTGCAAGTGTTGGATGATGGGAGGATCACTGATTCGCAAGGCAGGACAGTCGATTTTAAAAACACCATTATTATTCTCACCTCTAATCTGGGATCTGCCGCTATTCTTGATGGGATTGATGAGCAGGGGCAAATCTCCGAACAGGCAAAAATCAGGTGGAACAGATGCTAAAATCTGCATTCCGGCCGGAATTTTTAAACCGTTTGGATGAAATCGTATTTTACAAACCACTGACCAAAGACGAAATAATCCAAATCGTCGAGTTAATGCTGGTTGATCTGAAAAAGCGGCTTGCGGAAAAAGAGCTTGGCCTTGCCGTCACCGATGCGGCGAAATCATTGATCGTACAGGAAGGCTATGATCCTATTTATGGCGCCAGACCTTTGAAGCGCTATATCCAGCAAAAATTGGAGACGCTGCTGGCCCGCTATATTCTGGAGAAAGACCCCAAACCGGAAACTGTCCTGAAAGCGGACTGTGTGGACGGATAACTGGTCATTAGCGAATAAGTTCTCTGCGTATACTGTCCGAAAAACCCATCTTTTGTGTCTCGTGAAAAAAAGGACGCCTCGGCGTCCTTTTTCATTTCCAGCCTTCCGGTTTATCCGGGAAAATCCCGCTTATTTTTTGTACCGGAAAGCACCCGGTCAAATCAAAATTGGGAATATAGACATGATCTGCAGAAGAAAGTTCTTGCAAAAACCATCTTCGATTCCCTTTTGAAACAAGTATTCTTCTACCTCATCATATTCCTGCTGATATAATCTCCGGTTGATTTCCGGAAAGTCCGCTGCCCGCCCGCAAGGAAGGTATTGACTCATCAAACTGAATAAAACAGTCCCTGCCGGAAAACAATCTGAAATCCAATCAATTACTTGTTTGCTGTTTTGTATCTGCCCCGGTAAAATCAAATGCCGAATCAAAATGCCTGAACAGAGCATGCCATCCTGATCCAATCGATACGGCCCGGTCTGCCGCACCATTTCCCGAATTGCCGCGCCTGCTTGTTCAAAATAATCTGCCGTTCCTGAATAGCGTATTGCCAGCTGATTGTCAACATATTTAAAGTCCGGCAGATAAATCTGCACCTTTCCTTCTAACATCCGCAGAGAATCTACAGATTCGTAACCACCGCAGTTATAAATCACCGGCACCGGCAAAGGTTCTTTTAATGACTGGGCAATCGCTCGCACAAAATGAGTTGGATTCACAAGATTAATGTTATGGGCGCCTTGTGCAATCAGTTCATCGTAAATCTCCCGCAGCCGAAAAAACGCTGACCTCCTGCCCAAAATTTTCTGTGCTGATACGGTAATTCTGGCAAAAAACACAGCGTAAAGAACATCCGCTGAAAAATATGGTTCCAGACCCACGACTGCCGCTGATGCAGGGCTCCTCGCCAAAGTGCAGCGCTGCCCGAGCGACAACCGGGGCAAAGGGCATAGAACAAATTCCCATTTTCCCCGCTGTTTGAAAAGAATCCGGACGCTCCACCCCGCAGCGTCGGGGGGCAATCACGACAAACCGCCATAAAATAATCCTCCCAGCCGTTTACATCTTCCCAATTTGACCAGTGATTCTTCGTATAGCATGCAATAACCTTTTCCGAGTTTACATCCGTCTAACGGCAGATCTTTAGAAAGATAAAAGTTTGCACTCCGTTATGAGAAATTATAACACACCGGTACGCAAATTCCCATACTCAATCATCAAAAAGCGTCCGGAAGTACCGGAAAAAGTGGATTCCCAAAAAGACAGGCAGAGAACAAAAATCCCCAAAGCAGTACAGACGCTGAGAAAAAGAGATAGAATCTGAGACCAGCCTGCCTGTATCAAACGAAAAATATCAGCCAGGAGGAGCAGCCGGCAGCCGCTCCGGACAGGAAGGGAGTGAGGAACCAATTTTTCCATTGTATTTTGATTTTTACCGACCGGATCACCCAATAAAAATTCATTGCCACTCCAACTAGCTCGCTTCCTACGCAAGCCAGAGCATAACCACCAATTCCCATGCTGCCTACGGTCAGCCAAGTAAATAAAATTTCACTGACACCAGTAACCACAATACTTGCTGAAGCTTGCTTCTGCATTCCGATTCCGTTTAAAATGCTCCCCGTTGTGATGTGATAAAAGGTAAAGAAGGTGGCCACGGACAGGGCAAAATATGCTCTCCCGCCGAAGACTGATGATAAATCAGCTGCGCCAGTTCATTTCCCAGAGGAAGCATAATAGAGAGTGAGACAGAGATCAATATGCTGGTAATCTGTATGGCTTTTCCCGCTTTTCGTCTGGTTTGTGCTTCATTATTTTTTGCGCTGTATTGGGAAAAGCGAGGAAGTAATACCGTGTTCAGTGGATGAATAAAAGCTGTTGGCAGCATTAAAAGAGGCATGGTCATACCCACCATGACTCCAAAACTGGACATAGCCTCCTGTGCAGAAACACCGGCTGCCATCAATCGGTTAGGAATCAGAATCGTTGTTGCACTGGAAAGAAAATTATTAAGCAGGCCAGCAGAAGAAACCGGAACTGCAATAGCTGCAACTCTTCGGAACATGCCCTTTGGTATTTTGAGATGCCCCTCCCTTTTCGGCAGAATACGTCTACCCGTCTTTTTATAAAAAGGAGGTAAGGATTACGACACTGAACACCTCGCTGATCACCATGCCCAGGACAATCATAGCAGTAGCGGCACCAGGATCTTCGGGGCAAAGGAAAAGTAAAAGCCCCAACCCTGCAATTGTCCGAACGATTTGTTCTGTCAATTCAGATACGATAGGCGGCAAAATGTATTTGATTCCATGAAAGCAAGACTTGAAAATATTTTCAAATCCTGTCAAAAACAAACATGGAAGCAATAAAAGCAGCGCCACCTTGATTTTCGGTTCACCTAATACAACACCGGCAATCAGATCCGGAAACAAACAGACCGGAATCGCGGCACAGGCGAACAAACAGAGAAATACTAATTGCGAAAATCGAACAACTCCCCTTACCCCTGCGCTGTCTCCAACAGCCTGATATTGGGCGCATAAGCGTGATACTGCTAAAGTCAGTCCTGACATAGTAAAGACATAATGACCGAATAGGCCGGCATAATGAGCTGATACATCCCCATTACTTCAGCGCCGCCAAAACGGCTGAGCCCGATGCGGTAAACAAAACCAATCAGCTGCAGACCTATCGAAGACATACATAAAAAAAAAGGCATTATAAAAAACAGACTGCTTTCCAAGTTTCATGAAATGACCCTCCACACATTCATTGTATGACAACCATTGGAAATTCAGACTTGCATATCCGCTTTTCATTGACTTTTGCAGAAAATTGGCGTAAGATGGATACGGTTTTTGCATATTTACACACGCTGGTCAAACTGTTTCCCATGCCGTATCGTTAATATCCATTATCCTTTGCAAAAATCGAGGAGGAGATTTTATGGAACTCACCTGGCAAACGTTTGCAATTGTCTGTCCTTTAGTCTTTTTTAGGAGGATTTATGGATGCAGTAGCAGGCGGAGGCGGTATCATCACGCTGCCGGCATACATGTTTGCAGGAGTTCCTATTCATATGGCATATGGTACCAATAAATTCGGAAACAGCTTTGGTACGGCAATCGCCACCTTCAATTATGGACGTGGCGGATTTATCCATTGAAACCAGGTTTTGTCTGCGCAGCTATGTCTTTGATCGGCTCCTGGTTGGGAGCGCGACTGGTTGTCGCGCTGTCTGCGCAGACATTACAGTACTGCACAACGATTCTTCTGCCTGCCATTGCTATTTTTCATGATTCTGAACCGAAATATTGGAAAAGAAGAAAAGGCAGAACAAACCGGCAAAAGCCTTTATCTTCGCAGTGCTTTCATCGGCCTGGTCATTGGATGTTACGATGGCTTTTTCGGACCTGGAACCGGCACTTTTATGGTAATGGCCTTTACCTCTTTGCTGGGTTATTCTTTGATACGCGCCAGTGGCAATGCCAAATTGGTAAACCTCGCTTCCAATATCGGGGGTTAATCGCCTATATCTACCATGGAAATGTCTTATTTTTGCTGGGTATTCCGGCGGCAATCTGTTCCATTCTCGGCAACTATATCGGAACAAAAATGGCAATTAAAATTGGCGGTAAATTTATCCGCCCGGTTCTTCTCACCGCAATGGGACTTTTGGTTATCAAACTCATTTGGGATACGTTAAGCTAAAACAGAAGTCAAGACCACGCGTGAAACGCGTGGCTTGCACCAAGCCCTAGAAGGGCTTAATACAGGCATCGCATCTTAAGATGCTTCGAAAGGTTTGCCAACCGCATTTTACTCACAGGCCGCCGCTAAAGCGGCCTGTGTTTTTATGCCTTGGTATTCTTACTACCTGTAAACGGGTCTATGTATTCTTTTAATGTTATTTGGTCTGCCGCAATATCCTCCTGTAATTGATTCTTGATGTACTCCTCAATTACTTTCTTATTGCGACCTACCGTATCTACATAGTATCCTCTTGCCCAGAAATGCCTGCTTCCATATTTGTACTTGAGATTGGCATGTCTGTCGAATATCATCAGACTACTCTTCCCTTTTAAGTATCCCATAAATTCTGCTACGCTTAGCTTTGGTGGGATACTCACCATCATGTGAATATGATCCGACACGCATTTGCTTCTATAATCTCTACTCCCTTCTGTTCGCAAAGCTTTCTCAATATCTGTCCTATATCTGCTTTTATCTCCTGATATATTACTTGTCTGCGATATTTCGGTGCAAATACGATATGATATTGGCATCTCCACTTCGAATGTGATAAACTATTTATGCCTTTCATCACAAAAACCTCCTTTTGCTCTGGTGCGGTCGGCAAACCTGCTCCTATTCTAGCAAAAGGAGGTTTTCTTGTATCTAAAGATTTTTATCCCCACCAGCATAGCTGGTGGTTGCTTTATAGCTTAAGCCTACAAAGCAAAGGCCGGATACAAAAAAATTTTTGCATCCGGCCTCTTCTTTATTTTTCTTCCAAATCTTTGGTCCCAGATTTAACGGGCTTCTACTATAAACACGGGATGGAAAGACAGAAAATACGTTGGAACAAAACTGCGTTTTTAAATAAAACAACAAAAGAAAAAAGAGACTTGTTATTTTCCCCTTGTTTGCTCTGTACTGGTACTTTCTCCTGCATGTTCCTGTTTTTGCAAAACAGTTGTTTTGCGGTGCTTTTTTATCTGGCGCAGACAAACCAGATAATCATACCCGCAAAAGCTGCCCAAATCAGCAAATACGGAAGATTAACCACAAACCAAACGAAGAAATCTACACAACTCTTTTTCAACCGGTAAAGGGTGTCTGACCATCCGGCAGCAATGCGCTGTCCCACAGACCGGTCGTGTACGGTAGTCACCTGTTGTACCTCCCGCACCGACAGATGAACCGTGCTGTAATCAATCAGGCTGTCATATCGGTTTTTTGCTGAATGATAGCTTTCCAGCTGATATCGCACTTCCGATAAGCGACTTTCCAGCTGGATGACCGATTCCAGATCCTGTGCTGACTCCAATAAGGTCAACAGCCTTTCCTGCTCAACCTCCAGCGCCTCAATACGTGATTCCACATCAATATAATCGAGCGTCACATCTTCAGAGGACTTGTTGGTATAAGTAACCGTACCAATCTTGCCCACCTGGTCCAGAAAAGGATCCAGTTGATCAGAGGGAATCCGAATGGTCATGGTTCCATAACGGTTAGAGGTGTATTGAATTGAACTGCCGCTGACCGAAGAACCTTCCAAATAGCCATTGAAAGTTTGAACTGCCTGTTCCAGGTTAGACAGGAAACTGTCAAACTCCAATGTCTCTGCTTCGATATCCACTGTCCATATAATTTTCCGCTCCGCTGGTGCCTGCGCAGGAAGCATAACGTTGGATGATGAAAATCCTCCTTCTCCAGGAGCAGCTGTTTCAGTAGTGTCCTGTGCTTCCATCGCATTTTCATTCTGTGCCGCAGTCGGCACATATGCCGCTGTGGAATTGGACTTGTCTGCAAGGCTGGTCGAACCGCAGCCAGTACAAAGAATCAGCAAAAAAAATCGTGCAGACGGCAACCGAAAAATCTTTCGTTTCACAAAAATCCCTCCCAAACTTTTATACTCAAAACAAGCCTTTGGTAAATAAGTGCAGGGATTTTTCTTTTATTGCAGTTATTCGATGGATTTTAACGATTCCACCATGCTGATTTTCCGCAATTTAAAATGCATAACCAAATTCACCAAGAAAGAAAACGCCATGGTCAACGCCGCAGAATAGAAGTAACTTGCCCACTTTACCGTTCGTCCGAACATAACAATATCCGTCTCTGCGGTAATTACTACATAATGGTGCAACAGGATACCTAGGCCCAGCCCTGCCAATGCCCCCCATCAGGGTCAGGGAAAATATTTTCTCGGTAAATATATGCAGATACCTCTCGGTCGTAAAACCCCAATACTTTGATGGTGGCGATCCTCCCGCATCCGTTCTGTAATATTGATATTAGACAGATTATACAGTACGACAAACGCCAACGCGCCAGCAGAAACAATCAACACCAACATGACATAAGTCATACTGTGGATCATGTCTTTGAACTGATCTTGGATCGTAGAAGTATCGGATACCGCCAACACACCGTCCGAAGCGATTAGATTCTGGGACAGTAACGTCTGTGCTTCACCGCCCGGCTCTACCAAAATTGACTGAACCATATTATAGGACGGTGTCTGGCCGAAAACCTGTTCATATGCTTGCGGCGTCATATAAAGATAATGATTGGTATAGTGTTCCGTTATGGCACTCACCGGTACCGTATAAGAATGATGGTCTGCGGTGTTTTATGGCAATGCTGTCCCCTCTTCAACTCCAAGAAAAATTGCCGCCTTTTCAGTAAGAATAACGCCTTCCTGCGACAAAGACAACTGCTTGTGTCCTTTCCTAGTTCGAAACGTTATAAAAAGAATCCAGTCGATCCGGCTCCTCCGGTACAAACAGATAGATATCATAGCTTTTTCCCGCTTGGAGCCTTTACCTCCATCGATTCTTGCTGAACATACATGGACTGACGCACTTCTTCATTTTCAAACAAACACGCCTCTACCTGCGTTTTCTGCTGGGCAGAAAGTTCCTCCTGCAAAACAGTCGTCAGATCATAATGATACAATTCTCCGAACTGAATGCCTACAATATCCCGGATAGAATCGTACATACCAAATCCGGTGAGCATCAAAGCGCTGCATCCAGCAATCCCCACCACAGTCATCAACATTCGTTTTTTATAGCGAAACAGGTTGCGGAATGTCACTTTATAACTAAAGGAAAGCCGGTTCCAAAGAAATCCGATCCGTTCCAGCAATACCCTTTTCCCTGCCTTTGGCGCTTTCGGACGCATCAAAGAAGCAGGCTGTTCCGACATTTCTTTCCAGCAGGAAAACAAAACTGTTATCAACACTGTAACAGCGGCCGCCAACGTAGAAGCAACGGCAATCCCCACTCGAAACGGGGTACGGGCGGGAATCATCGTATAAAAAGGATACCATAGGCGTTATAAATAATCGTCGGGAACAGATACATACCGACAGCCAATCCTGCCAAACTGCCTGTTACAGTCGCCACCAGCGCGTAAACCAAAAACTTCGATACAATTGCGCCAGAACGATATCCCAATGCTTTCAAAGTTCCAATCTGTGTACGCTGTTCCTCTACCATGCGGGTCATAGTCGTCAGGCAGACCAACGCCGCCACAAGCAAAAAGAACACAGGAAACACACGGGCAATCGCAGCGATTCGATCTGAATCATCTCCAAAATCTGAGTGTCCCAGATAATCGGTACGGTCAAAACATACCATTCCGGCACTTCCAGCTCATTCAGATCCTTTCTAGCCTGTTCTAATTCTTTTTTGGCATCAGCAATCTCCTGATCCGATTCCGCTTTTCCCTCTTCATATTCCTTTTCGCCATCAGCAAGTCCTTGTTTCCCGTCAGAAAGTTCCTGTCGCGCATTTAAAATTTCCTGCCATCCCTCTTCTTTTCCATCTTGGAATTCCCGCTCTTTTCAGTCAGCTGAGTCCAACCGTCATCCAATTCGGCACGGGCTTTTTTCAGCTGTGCGGCGGCATCATCAATTGACTGCCGGCACTGTAAAGCTGCTGTTTGCTTTCTGCCAGCTGTTGTTTTCCTTCATTGAGCTGCAGCCAACCGTCGTCTAACGCTTTCCCCTGTTCGTCTAATTCAAGATTTACCTGACGGACAACTGCCAAATGATAAGCGTTTTCCTGAGGGGTGATTTCGGCCGGATTAGAAAGGTAATCAGCTAAATCTCCAGCCCATTCCTGACTCGTATCCGCTTGTGACAGCGCAGAAAGCTGACCAATCAGAAGCGCTGCTCCCGATGGGTCGGCATAAGGATCCGACAAAACGGCTGATACCGTACTCTCATCGGGTACCAGAGTCCGCACCTGGTCATACTGTGCCTGTCCCTGAGTCAGCTCCTGTTCTTTTTGCGCCAACATTTGCTCTGATTCTTCTATCTGCGGGAGAGCCTCGGCCAATGCCTTATCATAAGCATCCTCTCCTTTTTCATATTCCCGCAGGCCGGATGCATACTCTTTTTCCCCATCATTTAATTTCTGCCGTGCATCCGCGATCTGCTGTTGGGCATCGGCAATAGAGTCATAGTACTCCTGTGTCGCGTCCGCCAATTTTATCTCGCCGTCTTTCAGTTTTTCTCTGGCGTCATCCAGTTCTTTCCGTGCATCTGCCAATTCTTTTGTTGGATTTCAACCCCTTCATCCAGCTCTTTTTTTGCGCATCAGCAATTTTTTTCGTTCGCTTCTTTCCGGACTTCTTCCAAACGAATAACCGCTCTTTCTTCTCCCAGCTCTTCCAATGACGGAATCAGCGACTGAATCTGCTGCCGATACTCCTGCGAGTAAGAGGACAACCCTTCCACATCCTCTGCCCTCAGATAAATTTCGGTATAATAGTCCTCTAAAAAAGCATCGTTTGGCACCATGATAAATGCGTTAACTTTACCGCTTCCGATGGTAGAGGTCCCTCGATCAATACTGATATAAAGCGGATTTTGGACAATGCCGACAATGGTAAAGCAGCTACCGGCCAATGTATCCGCCAAATCGGTGTCAGCTTTTCCGGAAGTCAACGCAATCGTGTCACCCACTTGAAAAGAAACACCAAGGATTTCCTCAGTGGCTTCTACCACACATTCATCCGGAGATTGGGGAAAACGTCCCTCCAAAAGCAAAGGTACATTCATCTTGCCTTCTCCGCCCTCATGCAGTTGGTCAAAATCATATCCCATGACTTTGACTACTTCGCTGTCCCCTTCCGTTTCCAAAACCGTATCTACCCAATGTCCAGGCTCTACCACCTGTATGCCTTCTGCCTTGCGAAGCGCCTGCACATCGTCATCTGTAAAGCCCATCGTGGAAACCAAACGAAAGTCACTGAGATTTTGATTGTCAAAATAAGTGTCGGCTGTCAGCTTCATATCCCAGAAGCGGTCAGCCCTGAGAAGAAACCGACTCCTATGGCCACAATTAAGAAAATAGAAAGGAATCGGTTTTCGTTTTCAATATCTCTCGTAAAACATCCTTGGAAAAGGCACTGCAGATTCCCTTTTTCCATTTCCGATTTGTTACCATTCAATCGCCTCCACCGGTACGATGTGGATATTTTTCTCCATAGATTCCACTCGGGCGTTTTTGATGCGAATGATCCGATCCGCCATCGGGGTCAGGGCAGAATTGTGCGTAATAGCTACAACTGTGGTGGCACTTTTTCGGCAGGTATCCTGCAGCAGTTTTAGAATGCTTTTTCCCGTCAAATAGTCCAGCGCGCCTGTTGGTTCATCACATAAAAGCAACTTTGGTCGTTTGGCTAACGCCCGCGCAATCGCCACCCGCTGTTGTTCACCGCCAGAAAGCTGCGCCGGAAAATTATTCAACCGCCCGCCCAATCCTACTTCTTCCAGCATTTGCGCTGCATCTACTGGATCAGGGCAAATTTGTGAAGCCAGCTCCACATTTTCTTTTGCGGTCAGATTCTGCACCAAATTATAAAACTGAAATACAAAGCCAATGTCCAGCCGGCGATATCGAATCAAGTCTTTTGGAGAAAGTTTACTGATATCCCGTCCATCCACCAACACGCTACCCGGGTACAGCTATCCATTCCCCCCAGAATATTCAGCACCGTCGTTTTGCCGCGCCGGACGGTCCTACAATCACGCAGAATTCCCCTTTTTCAATTTCAAAATTTACGCCGCCTGCAGCTGTGATGGTCACTTCACCCATTTTATATTCTTTTACCACATCTTTTAAAGTTACAAAAGCAGCCATACGCACCCTCCTGTCTTTGAAAAAATCATCTCGCTCTTTGTCTTCCCTGCCCCATTATCTTTTGATACAAGTGTGCATTCTTCTTTTTCGATACCGAAGCCTCAAAACCTGAATTTTGTATGAATCATACAGATACATCCAACTATTTTTCAGGCATACACGCCAACCGGCAGAATCCTAAAAACACATCAGTCCATGTCTCTTTGTTTTCAATCGTTACGTGATAAAAAAAGTCCCCACTCTTCTCTTTTATCATACCATAAACGCCCGAAAAACGATGAATAATCCGTAAAAAAATCAACGAAAAGACCTGGCAGACGACGGTTGACTTTTTTCGCCATTTTTCTATAATACAAGGTAATATCAAACACAGAATTCAGGGCAAAAAAAGGATTAACGTGCTGTTATCAGCGGATAGGAGAATGGAAGTTATGGCATATTTTTACGAAGAACCTTCTCACACTTTTAGCGAGTATCTTCTGGTTCCTGGATACTCTTCTTCGGAATGTATCCCCAATAATGTGAGTCTGAAAACTCCCGTTGTAAAATTCAAAAGGGGAAGAACCTGCATTGACCATGAACACCCCTTTGGTTTCTGCCATTATGCAGGCTGTTTCCGGCGAAAAAATGGCGATTGCATTAGCGCGTGAAGGAGGTATCTCTTTCATCTATGGTTCACAGTCCATTGAGGATGAAGCCGCAATGGTTGCGCGGGTTAAAAATTACAAGGCGGGCTTTGTCCGCAGCGACTCCAATATCCGCCCTGATCAGACCTTGAAAGATATTTTGGACTTGAAAGCAAAAACTGGCCATTCCACTGTCGCAGTGACCGATGACGGCACTGCCGAAGGCAAACTGCTGGGTATTGTCACTAGCCGGGATTACCGTGTCAGCCGCATGGACCCTTCTACCAAGGTAGCAGAATTCATGACTCCTTTTGAAAGCCTGATTTATGCCAAAGAAGGCATTACGCTGAAAGAGGCCAATAATATTATTTGGGACATAAGCTCAACAGCCTGCCGGTTATCGATGAAAATCAGCGTCTTTTGTATATGGTATTCCGCAAAGACTATGATTCTCATAAGGAAAACCCGCTGGAACTGTTGGATGCTTCTAAACGCTATGTTGTCGGTGCCGGAATCAATACCCGCGATTACGAAGAACGCATTCCCGCTTTGGTAGAAGCCGGTGCGGATGTTCTGTGCATTGATTCTTCCGAAGGCTTTTCGGAATGGCAAAAACGCACGTTGGACTGGACTCGTGCCAAATACGGTGATTCGGTAAAAATCGGCGCGGGAAATGTGGTTGATCGGGAAGGCTTTTGTTCTTGGCTGAGGCTGGAGCAGATTTTGTCAAAGTTGGCATCGGCGGCGGCTCTATCTGCATCACCCGTGAGCAAAGGGTATCGGTCGTGGACAGGCTACCGCAGTGATTGAGGTAGCCAAAGCCCGGGATGAGTATTACGCCAGAATCGGCATTTATGTTCCGGTCTGCTCTGATGGTGGCATTGTTCATGACTATCATGTAACTCTGGCACTGGCCATGGGAGCCGATTTCATCATGCTGGCCGGTATTTCTCCCGTTTTGATGAAAGCCCCACTAATAAAGTCATGATCAATGGCAACTACATGAAAGAGTATTGGGGCGAAGGTTCCAACCGTGCGAGAAACTGGCAGCGTTACGATCTGGGCGGTGAAGCAAAGCTTTCTTTTGAAGAGGGTGTGGATTCTTACGTTCCCTATGCCGGTTCTTTAAAGGATAATTTGACTCACGTTATATAAAGTTCGTTCTACCATGTGCAACTGTGGCGCCCTTACCATTCCGGAACTGCAGGAAAAAGCAAAAATTACACTGGTTTCCGCAACCAGTATCGTAGAAGGCGGCGCCCACGATGTTGTCCTCAAAGAGAATAATAAAATATCGAAATAATCTTTTTCTTTGAGTTTGGCGAAGAAAAGAGGTTTTCATCCCCCGCTTCGTCGGGGGATTTTTTTATGAGGGCATATTGGGACATGTATCTTCTAAGCCCTTGAAAAGGAGTATTTATGGCATCCTGTATGATTCATTTATATGCTGGCTGGCTATATGCACAAAAAAATACGGAATTTTTGGATCATCCGAACTTTTATTTGGGCTGTATTCTACCTGATTGCGTTAATTTGGGTGGATTTGCGAAAAAAGAAATTCGTTGGCATTCCCATTTGAGGGCAGCAGATCTTTCCCAATGGGAAGAAAATGCCTTAGCTTTTTATCAAAAGAACCGGGACAGCATTTCCGCCCCTCTTTTAACCGGATATGTCATACACATTCTGACCGATATTCTTTGGGACCGTTATTTTCATGAAGAAATTTGGTCACAAGCTCAGAAAATGGAACCGCAAATACAAAATGGCTTTTGATCCGGGTTGGAATGAGTGTTTCCGCTTTGACAAAGAACGAATGATTTCTCCTTGGTGGCAAACGTGATCCGTCCTTTGTTGGAACAAGCTTGTCCGATTCCCATCAACGGCCTGTCGGTTTCTTTGAAAAAAATTATCTGCAGTATATCTTGCATAAATATGAAAAGGGGCTTCCTTTGGCCCCCGCCCCGCATTCTTACTCTGGAGCACATGGAAACGCTTGGGAATTATTTGCTTCTTGCCGGAGCAAAAGTCTTTCACAAAATTTCGTAAAAATTTTCACAGAACTAAATTTTAAGGAATTCTTTTGCCAGATATATCGTTTACAAAAGAACCTATGTATTTTTATTGCAAGGTAGGAAAAGGATCGAACTGTCCCTGTTTTCTGACGTTTCTGGTGCGGATGACAATTTTTTGATTTTTACGATACTACTTTATCAAGAAAGGATTCGAAAATATGGCAGGACAAGAAGTCGATCGATCAAAAAATGATTTCTCAAAAGGACCGGTATGGAAATGTATTGTCATGCAGGCAGTCCCTTTGACAATTGCGCAGTTGGTTCAGCTTTTTTATATAACGTCATCGACCGTATTTATATCGGGCATATGGGAGACGGAAGCAGCATTGCGCTGACCGGCGTGGGGCTAACCTTTCCTATTGTAACACTTATTATGGCATTTACCGCACTATTCGGAATAGGCGGCGTACCACTGTTTTCAATGGCACGAGGCGCCGGAAAAAGGAGCAGGCAGAAAAAATCCTTGGCAATTCTTTTCGGATTGCTTACCATAAGCGCTGTTATTTTAACTGTGGTCAGTTATTTATTCTGCCGCCCCATTTTATTTTTATTTGGCGCCAGTGAAGCTTCTTATGGATATGCACAGTCATATTTAAAAATTTATCTTATCGGCACCCTTTTTTCGATGTTGACAACCGGACTGAATGGCTACATCAATGCACAGGGATTTCCTCGGATTGGTATGCTGACAACAGTTTTAGGTGCAGTTGCCAACATCATACTGGATCCTATTTTTATTTTTTGTACTCGACATGGGTGTTGCGGGCGCAGCACTGGCAACAGTCATTGGTCAGATGATATCCGCGGTGTGGGTAGTACAGTTTCTAGTCGGAAAAAAGGCGGTCATTCGCTTAAAAAAAGCTGCATCAAGCTGGACAGAAAAATTACCAAAAATATTTTCTTGCTAGGCACCTCGAATTTTATTATGCAGGGAACCAATTGCGCTGTTCAAATCGTATGCAATTCCACTTTACAAATCTATGGCGGAGACATTTATGTGGGGATTATGACGGTACTCAATTCTATTCGAGAAATTTTTATGCTCCCGCTTAACGGAATCGCTAACGGAGGGCAGCCCGTTATCAGTTTTAACTATGGTGCAAAGAAAAACGACCGAGTAAAAGCAGGAATCCGTTTTATTACATTGATCGGATGCGCGTACACCTTGATCGTTTGGGCATTTATCGTCATATTTCCCCGCTTTTGGTTCAGCATTTTTTTCAAATGATATGCAAATGACGAATTTAGGAATCGACGCGTTGAAAATTTACTTTTTTTGGCTTTGTTTTATGTCGTTTCAATTTGCAGGACAGCATACATTTCAGGCCTTGGGAGATGCGAAACATGCGATTTTTTCTTTTCTCTGCTTCGCAAAGCAATCATTGTCGTACCATTAACTCTGCTTTTTACCCATATTGGGATTCGGTGTGAATGGTGTTTTTCTTAGCAGAGCCAATATCCAATATCATCGGCGGGTTATCCAGCTATATCACAATGAGGATGACAGTATACAAAAAATTGTAGGTTCATTTGTCAGAAAAACTTTTTCCATCTTATAACAAAATCACCCTATCAATAATCCTTCTACTCCCCTTCACTAAAACGTGATTAGGATTATTTAGAGAAAAATTCAACATTCTGCGCCAGATGATGATTTTGTGAAAATAAGTCAGCAATTCAGATACAAAAACATCCGCATGAATTTATCATGCGGATGTTTTTATTTTAGCGCTAAAAACAGTTTTTTTCATATGCGGGGGGCAGTTCAGCTTCACGCCAATCTTTTGTCCCTCCAATAAAGCAGCTGGACATCTTGCTACTTATTAGCAGGCTCCCATTTGCAACGGACGGGAGAAACAATCGCTTCTTCCTTTTTCAGCTCTTTAAACGCCTTATCAATTTCTTTCCGGTCCAGCCCTGACAGTTTTTCTACTTCGCCGGCAGAAACCGGTTTTCCGCTTCCCATAACTTCCAACACTTTTTCTTTTACTTCCATGGTAAAACCTCCTAAAATCTATTTTTCCACAGGAATAAAACTGTGGGTTCACACAAATACGATTAAAATAGTATAAATTAATTATAGCATAAAACGGAAACCAGTGCAAATCATTTCCATTACTGTTTTTTTCGATTTTCGCCAAGAATAAAGATATTACTTTTTAAATGATGAAACGGAGGAGAATATATGGACTATCTGCAGTATTCCCAGGATTTTCAAATCAATTCCTATTTTAATGCCCTTCCGCCTTACGTACGGCAAATTATATTAGACGCCTATGGTGAAATCTCCACATTAGGAGAATTAAAAGAATGTGCAGATTACATCATGAACAGCGGAATGTACTAATTCTTATTCTATTACTGTACGCTTACGAGTCAGTAGATAAACCGCGAACAGAATCAGCGCACAGCCTAGCAACTTTACCCCTGATAAGCTTTCATTCAAAATCAAAACACCGCAAACCACGCTGGTAATTGGCTCAAACATACTTAAAATAGCAGAGGTAGAAGCACCCGTATAGCGGATTCCAACCTGCAAAAACGCATTGGCTCCTACCGACACAGATACTGCAACGATAAAAGTATAAAGCCAAGACAGAGGTGTCAAATCAAAAGTGACCTGATTGGTCATTGCTCCGTACAGAAAAGTGTAGATCGAAACAAAGAGACAGGTATGCAAGGAAAATACCATCGGATGCATATCTTTAATCCCCCACTTATCTACCGACATCATATAAAAAGCATAAGTCAGGCCAGAACCTAATGCTAATAAAATACCGACAAGACTACCACTGGCACCACCCTGGAAAAAGCAGAGAATTCCTGCGCTGGAAATCATCAAAGCAAGGATTTTTGCACGGTCAATATGTTCTTTATAAAACAGAAAACATAAAATCGAAACAAAAGTAGGATAAACAAAATGCAGAGTGGTCGACATACCCACCGGAATATAATTATAGGACATATTAAGCATTACAGAAGTAACCGTTGACCCAATCAATGCAATAATACTGATTTTTCCCAAGGTCTTCGCTGGAATTTTGATCGGGATTTTTTTTGAACAACAAAAGGCCAAGATAATCGGGATCGGCAGCAAAGAACGGAACATTGTCATCATAACAGGATTAGAGCCATGCGTATATGTGTACTTGGCCATCGTCGGTGTAATACCAAAAATAACTGCGGACAAAATTACCAGGGCGATTCCTTTCGTCTTGTTCATCTGAAAAGTCCATCCTTTTTAATTCATTCTGGATATGGCAATTGTCTTTATTGAATCGACAGGATAATTCTAACATTGACAAAATGGGAAAACAAGTATAAATTAGTAGTATATAGAAAAAGATTGACTTGTTTTCCTGGAGGGATAGACCAATGAAAAATCGCGGAAATTTTATGCCCTTTTTGTGCATTTACAGTTATTATGCTTTTTGTATTCCTCATGTGCAGGCCGCGCCAGTATTGAATCCCAGTTTTACGATGTCGGATTAGGGTTCGGTCCCGGCAACGTTTCCTCTTCTTCATCCAGCGGCGAAGAGCCTGCCCAAAATCAACAGGAGCAGCAACAGCAATCCAATAATGCGCCGGCATCTTCCCAGCAAACACAAACCGGTTCATCATCCGGTGATGCTTCATCCTCCGGGCTTACGCCGGAACAGATTGAGCAACAGCAGCAACAACAAAATCAGCTGGACAATTTAAATCAGCAGATTTCTAACCTGCAGCAGCAAACAATCTGCTTTGCAGCAACAAATCAATGCAACCAAAGACCAAAAAGAGCAGGCCGCTATTCAAAAAGCCAATATTGACAGTCAGCTTTACAGTACCAGTCAGCAAATCCAGTTGGTTAACCAAAAGATTGCTCTATTGCAAAACAATATTGATGAAGCCAATCAGCAGATCGGTGATCTGGAAGTCGAAATTGACAGTCAGTATGAACAGTTTAAAAATCAAATCCGCAGTTTCTATATGTCTCCCGAATACTCATTTTTAGAATATTTATTGGGGTCTGAGAGTTTTGCAGATTTTTCCGTCCGTATGGAAACGGTAACACGTATTTCCGAACACGATCAGTCAGTTATTAATCAGTTGGAGACGCAAATCAGCGATTTACATACGCTTCAGGAATCTCTTGCGGCAGACAAAGCGGATCTTGAGGTCAGCACCACTGAGTTGGAATCTTTGAAAAATCAGCTCAACTCACAGTCTGCTCAAGCACAGGATTATATTAACGACATCGATGAGATGGAAAAAGCTTTTCTGGCGGATACCGCTGCACTACAGGCAAAACAAAAAAGCAATCCAGGCAGAAATTGACCAAATTTATGCTAATCTGGAGTCTACTGGCGAATACCAAGGAGATGGTACCTGGGCATGGCCAGTACCGGGATATTCCTACATTTCCTCTGCTTATGGCTGGCGCTTTCAAGGGACAGACTTCCACACCGGTATGGATATTGCCGGCAGCGGTACCAGTATTTATGGCGCACGAATTGTCGCCAGCGGTGCGGGAACTGTTGTAAAAGTACAGAACAATGGTAGTAATGGCTATGGATTATTCTGTATTATCGACCACGGCGGCGGTTATACTACCTTGTATGCTCATACTAGCAGTATCGTTGTTTCCGTTGGCGATGTCGTAGAAAAAAGGCCAAACAATTGGCTATGTTGGAAACTCCGGTTGGGTTATCCCCTCTCCTTCCGCCTCTAATCCGACCGGCGGATCCCATTTACATATTGAATTCCGCATTAATGGTGCTCATCAAAATCCAGCGAATTTTCTATATTGACAGATCAACCCCGACGCAGAGCGCTGTGTCGGGGTTATTCGTAAATAAAAATCCCCTCTTGCTTTTTGAGAAGAGGGGATTTTTTTATTTCGTGTAATTATCAAAATATCCTTGAACCAATACAATAGGCGTTCCTTTGTCACCGCTTCCAGATGTTAAATCGCACAAGGAACCAATTAAATCGGTCAGGCGGCGGGGGTCGTCCCCTGGGAAACCATCTGTCCAGTCAAATCTTGATCTTTATTGCGGATATAATCAGAAATCGCATCTTTCAGCGCCTGACCGTTCAAATGCGCAAAGTCATTGTCCGCCAGATATTTCAGCTTTACTTCGTTGGGTTGCCCTTCCAAGCCTTTGGTATATGCGGGGGAAACCACCGGATCAGCAAGCTCCCAAATCTTTCCTACCGGATCCTTAAAAGCGCCATCGCCGTAAACCATAACCTCTACCTGTTTTCCACAGGCATCAAAAATCAACTTTTGGATCCGTTCTACGACTGGATCACAATTACGCGGGAACAATTTTACTTTATCTTCGGTAGCCTTGTTGCTGCCTAATAGGCCATACTGTTCGTTGCAGCCGCTGCCGTCCACCGGATGATTTAAAATTTCGTCCAAACACAAAACTTTCTCCGCCCCAGCAGCCTGAAGCAACCGCTTGCTAGGCCCGGGTATGAATATCACAGCAAAGGACGTTTTTGGTGTAACGCAGGATTGTACGACAGTCATTAGCCAGTACAATCTGCACCTCACAACCGCAGGAGGTAATCAAGTCTTTGTAATATTCGATATAATCCACACCGGTGAATACATGTTTTTGATACCCAAATAACTTTCGATATTCTGCCTCCGTAAGTACATCGCTCCAGGGATTGATTCCCTTTTCATCTAAACGATCCAAATCGATCAGATGATTTCCCACTTCATCTGACGGATAGCTTAACATCAGCACCATCTTTTTACACCCATTGCAATGCCTTTTTAAGCAAATGGCAAAGCGATTTCGGCTGAGAATAGGAAAGATCACACCGAGAACACCATCCGGGAATTTGGCCTTTACATCTGTCGCAATCTGTTTTGTAGTAGCATAATTTCCCTGGGCACGGGCTACTACCGCTTCTGTTACAGCAATCACATCCCGGTCACCAATCGAAAACGAATCACTTTCGGCGGCGTTGAGCACGCTGTCGGCTACAATTTTGCAATATCGTCCCCTTCGCGAATAATAGGGGCGCGGATGCCGCGAGATACGGTTCCAACGAGTCTTTCCACAATAGTTGACCTCCGTTCCTGTTTGAATCAGGAGAAAATAGAATTGATAAACAAATTGATTATACATGATTTCGACAAATTCGTAAAGTTTTTTCTTTTGAATCATTCCTGTTTACCAAAAACCTGTTCCTGCAATTTTCTGGCAGTGGGCGTATCAGCCAGACCACCATCCGCCGTCTCTTTTAAAGAAACGGGAAGTGAATCTCCAATTCGTTTCATAGCGATAATCACCTCATCTGCCGGAATCGCGCTTTCAATTCCGGCAGGCCAGTTCCGCCGCCACAAATGCATTTGCTGTACCCATTGCATTACGCTTGATACAGGGAATTTCCACCAGTCCCGCTACCGGATCGCAAACCAATCCCAGTATATTTTTCAGCGCAATCGCACAAGCATGTGATACCTGCTGCGGTGTGCCTCCCGCCATCTCCACCAAAGCAGCAGCAGCCATTGCCGACGCGCTGCCGCATTCTGCCTGACAACCACCTTCCGCACCAGAAATACTGGCGTTTTGGGCAATCACCATGCCGATTGCCGATGCGGTAAACAAAGCCCGAACAGCCGTATCGTCGCTGATACGATGTTCCTCCTGCATCGTCAGCACGGCAGCAGGTATGATTCCGCAGGAGCCAGCGGTAGGGGCAGCGACAATTTTACCCATTGCAGCATTCAGTTCGAAACCGCCAATGCTTTCACCATTGCGGATCCGAACATTTTTCCACAGATATTTTTCCCATCATCCACCGAACATTTCATTTTGAACGCTGCCCCACCGGTCAATCCACTGGTTGACCGCAGATCCGGATAAGTGCCGTCGATTACCGCCTGGCGCATCACCGAAAGACTTTGAGCCATCGTCTCATATACCTTTTCCGGCGTCTGCTCCAGCTGCTCTGCCTGTTGAGCCAATACCAGATCCGAAATGCGGCAGTTTTGCAAAACAGCAGCTTGCACAAGACCAGTGACCGAAAGATAATGAATCATCGCAAATCCGCCTTTTTTATTGGGGTGCCAGCACGGTGGAGCTAATAATATTAGGCAACCGCTCCAAATCTTGGTTTAACTGCGTCGACACCGGAGAATCCACCTCCAGCGTCATAACGGCCAAGCCGCCTTTTTTGCCGGCGGCTAAGTCGAAAACTGCCGATATTAATATTTTGTCCCGCTAAAAACTGTGTTACTGCCGCTATTGCGCCTGGTGTGTCGTTATGCAGGATAATAAACGTCGTAGCGGCGCCGGAAATATCCACTTCCATGCCGTTAACCTTATGAATCCGGATATTTCCTCCCCCAATCGAAGCTCCCTCCAATGAAATGTTTTTTCCACTTCGTCCAGTGAGCGCAATCAACGCCGTATTGGGATGAGCACCGTCAATATGCATCTCATAAAAAGAAATCTCCATTCCTTGTCGATTGGCCAAAACCAAACTCTGTCGGATTCGCCTGTCGCTGGGTTCCATTCCCATGATACCAGCGACCAAAGCCTTATCGGTACCATGCCCTTTATAGGTTTTGGCAAAGGATCCATGCAGCCCAATTTCCGCTTTTACCGCAGTTTCTCCCAGCAACGCACCAGCAATCCGGCCGATGCGCACTGCGCCGGCAGTATGAGAACTGGACGGTCCGATCATGACCGAGCAATGATATCAAAAACGTTCATAGTAAGGCTCCTTGCTTGTCTGGAATTTGTTTTCAGTATACCGCATCATCGGACAAAAATCCATAAAAAATCCTTCTGCCAAAAAATCTATTTCGGATAAAAAAACAGTTGACAATTTAGTTTAACAGCATTAAACTAAATATATGCCAGTTTAATGCTGTTAAACCAAGGAGGGGAAATCAAATGGAGGATTATAAATTAGGCCAATGGAGACCCGTTTTGCGGAATTAATTTGGTGCCACGCACCTGTTTCTTCCGGTGAACTGGTCAAAATCTGCCAGAAGGAGCTGGAATGGAAAAAGTCCACAACTTATACCATGCTGCGCCGTTTATGCCAGCGGGGCATCTTTCAAAATCAGGATGGGATGGTATCTGCGCTGTTATCCAGAGAGAATTTCACGCACTGCAAAGTGAAAAATTTATTGCAGACACTTTTCAAGGTTCTCTGCCTGCTTTTTCTCGCCGCCTTTACCAGGCGAAAAAATTAACCGATCAGGAGATCCGGGAATTGGAAGAGCTGATTCATCAGAAACGGGAGGAATGACTTATGTTGCAGATATTATTTTTAAAGATTTTAAACATGAGTCTAACTTCGGCCTTGATTATTCTTTTGTCCTGATTGTAAGGATTCTTTTTTCAAAAGTGCCGAAAAGTATATTTATTTGTTCTGGAGCGTCGCCTTATTCCGCCTTTTATGCCCTTTTTCTTTGGAAAATATCTGAGTATGATTCCCAGTGCTGAAATTCTTCCCACAGAACTTCTCACATCTACCAATCGCTATGATTGGAGCATCCATACCGGCATTATGGCAATAGACCAAACTGTGAATCCTGTTTTGTATGATACTTCGCCGTCCGCTCTCGTTTCCAACTTCACAATATTGTCTTGGATTTGGCTGGCCGGCATGGTTGGAATGCTTTGTTACAGTCTGATTGCTCTGATCCGCCTGCGGCGCACCCTGATTGGCGCCGTCCGGCTCCGTGATCAGATTTATTTGTCGGATTACGTCGGTTCTCCACTTGTTGTTGGTGTTTTCCGCCCCAAAATTTATTTGCTTTCCAACCTTTCCACACGGGAGCAGCAGTACATTCTGCTTCATGAACAGACTCATATCCGCCGGTTTGATCCATTTTTTCGCGTAATTGCTTTTTGCGGCACTTTCTATCCACTGGTTCAACCCTCTGGTATGGGCAGCCTTTTTATTAAGCGGCCGAGACATGGAAATGGCCTGTGATGAAATGGTTATGCAAAAACTGGGGAGAAAATATCCGCAGCGAATATGCCCAGTCCCTACTGGATCTGACCATCGGCAAACGACTTCCCTTTGGGGTGCCACTGGCCTTTTGTAAAAAGATGCCAAGCTGCGAATCCGGAATATCATGGCTTATAAGAAACCTCGCCGATGGGTAATTTTGTCGGCAATCTTGGTATTGGTGTTTTTTGCACCGGGCTGGCTTTCAATCCGAAAAAACACAGGAGCATACGATTTCTTTTTCCAGCTTATCAGGATGGAAAGACAGAATATAACGAACAAATCTATCATATCGATCCCTTTGCACTGCACATAAGCCTTCCCAAAGGATGGTCCGCTGCATTGCCTGTAAAGGAAGAACGAGACGCATCTCTCGTCGGTTTCACACCGGTGTATCTGATGGAAAACGGAGAAGTTCAGGCTATCGTCTGTTACAATACGTTTGAGCTGTATGACGAAGAAATCCCGCCGGAGGAATTTTATAAAACGGTATATGCTCCGCTGCGCCTAGGAAGTTTGTACCGCTGGGACGATTATACTCCCATAAATTCCTCCCAAAACACCGAAACCGCTCTGGCCACCGTTTATTATAAAGAAGAAGTGCAAGGGCAGTCTGCGGCACAATGGCCGGATCGTACCGTTCCGGGAATCCTCTTTATGACAAGGAACGCCTTGTTTATCTTGCGCTTCAGTTTACCGATGTATCCCTGTCAACGCAGCAGATTCGCACCATAGCGCAAAGCATTCGGATTTCTGATACAAAATAAAGAAAGAGCGGAGAATCACAAATTTGATTCTCCGCTCTTTTTCCTCTGAAATTCACTTTGTTTGCGGTGCTGAAAGTCCGTCTAAAATCCGGAGCATTTCTTCTACGGTGGGCATATCAATGCTATTTTTCGCATAATGCGCATAGACAACGCTGCCGTCCGGATCCACAACAAACATAGCGGGAAGCTGCTGCTCATTGCCCTCATACTTTCCGTGAACAAATCCCGCTTCTTTTATCTTTTGTTTTTTTGCCTCCAGTTTAGCAATATCCTCTGGCAAAGTCGGCATTCTCTCTTCTTTTGTCGCAGTGGCAGGGATTTCTAATGTCTGATAAATCATCTGACTCTGGTCGCAAATGATGTGATATGGAAGAGGACTGTCCTTAAATCTTCCAGCACCACAGCCGGATCACTCTGCATCACGACATAAACCTGCACGCCTCTTTTTTTGAAACTCCTCATAATAAGCAGCAATTTGGTGGATATCATAGCGGCAAGTGGTGCAACCAATGTAGCGCAATACCAAAAAACCGTGCGCCCATTGCGCAAAACAGATTCGGTGGTCAATCCGCTTTGGGACTCCGTTTGAAATGTAAAAAAAGGCATTTTGTCTCCTACATGCAGTTTTGCCATAATGATCTCTCCTGTTAATTAAACTTTTTTACAAAATAAGCGATTGAAAACGATATCCTGCCGTTTTCCGATCCATTTCCATTTTTAGTATAGTAGAATAAAAAAAAAAAACAATCCCAACTATGGTTTTGGGTTGAAAGCACCGACTTTTAGCAGGTATAATGAAAAAAGAACGGAAGAAAGAAGGCAAAAAGTTGAAAGGAACCATTTTTTCATTTTCTCCTTATAAAAATGCCAGGTCCTGTTTCATCTATTGCCCACCCAATTACGAGCAGTCAAATCTGAGATATCCCGTGGTTTACGCATGCGGAGAGCGGCAGGAAGAAGCAGCATCCATACTCGGCAAGCTGGAACCCCAATTCCGCAAGGGGCTTTCCCCCTTTCTATTCGTCGGAATCCATGCAGAATGGGAACGGGATTTAACGCCTTGCCCGCACCGGCTGTTTTTCGGGAATCTCCTGATTTTACGGGAGGTGCCAAAGCGTATTGGCAGGAGTTTACCGAGTATATAAAACCATTTGTAGATCAAGATTTTCGAACGCTTTTGACCCGCCGCATACTGCCGTATGCGGCTACTCTCTGGGTGGGCTGGCAGCTTTGTATGCCCTTTATTTACATTCGGAAATTGACTGGCCGCCAGCATATCCGGTTCTTTATGGTATGAAAACTGGATTTCTTTTTATGGAAAAGAATCTGCCGACCTATCCCAATGCCCGAATCTACCTGTCCCTAGGGCGCAATGAAGAAAAAATCCCGGCATCCGATGATGCGCAAAATTGAGATTGTACCCGCACAGCACAAACTTTGTTATCCAGCCAGCTGAACCGGGATATTCCATTAATTTGGCACAACGGAGGACATTATACGCAAATTGCCCAACGAAAAGAACAAGCTTTTTATCTGGTTAGCCGAACAAATGAACCATATCCACTAAATCCTTTTCTGTTGTTTGGGAAAACGATTTTTCTTCTCTACTTTATAGTCCGTCCTGATAGGATAAAAATCAAAACCCGGTGTGATTACCGGGTTTTGATTTTTCTTTTGCCTTCGTTTTTTTTTCTTTCGGATTCCCCAAAGAATCAAAATTTCGGCGCAAAGCCCTCTCTGTTGGCAAAATAACACCGACTAGCAAAATGAGCTGCGCAAACATCAAAATCGTCGATACAGTTTCAAAGCAAGAGGTGCGGCAAAATAAAAACAATACCACAAGCGAAAGAGAAAGGCTGGCAATCCCACTATAAAACCAAATTTTTTCCCGCATAGTGATGCGCAAATGTCCATGTAGCCTGGTTTTTCATAGACATTGCAGTCCGGTAGCCATACAGACCGTTGATATTTTTCGGAGGCCTTTTTTGAAATAGAAAGCCAAATCCGATCATGGTACCAGACAGCAAGAACGTATAGCACAGTGTTGACCAAAATAAAATCTTTTCTTCCACACGAAACTTCCTCTCTAAAACTTTCGACTGCCGCCTCCATGACTGCGCCCGCTTCTGGACGTATGGGTAGAGGACCCGCCAAAACTGCGGCTCCCTCCTCCATGTGTCTTACCACTTCTGGAAACATGGGTAGAGGAGCCGCCAAAACTGCTGCGAGAACCGTCTCCAGAAGGAGAACTAGTCTGTGGCAGGTGGCGCTTGGTCACATGTTTATCCACCAGTTTGTTTTCTTTTTCGACACAACAACAAAGAACTGTAAGAGCGATAGGATTTTGGACGCTGCTTTGTTTCTCCTGATTTGCCTCGGGTAAAATAAAGCATTCCAACCGCCAAAAATCCGATAAGCAAGCTGATTGGCAACATTTGAGCCATGGTCTGCCCAATCGTTTTTTTCTTCTGGAGAGGTGCCGTTTTCTCCTGCTCATTCTCCGCATGAGACACCGTCTGGGATACATCCTGTGACGTATAATCTGCCACTCTTTCTACAAAGGCCTGTGCTGCCAACGCTGACTCTCCGTCGATCAAAAATTCCACTACTTCATCGAGAATTTTGTCAATTCGTGCGTCGGACAAGAGCCGGATTCCATATCCCGTAGTAGAAACCGCCACTTCAGAAGCACCCATATCAATCAAGAGCAGTACGCCGCTGTTATCATCTCCCATGCCAAATCCGCCGTCGTCAAAAAAATCATCTGCGTAAGCCTGCGCATCCTTATTTCCCGTGCTTAAAGCAGTCACGATTACCAAATCCAACGCAGCCTGTTCTTTCACCTGAGAAATTTTTTCTTCCAAAGCGGTTTCTTGCTGCACGGTAAAGAGGTCTGCATCATCGTATACCCGCCGCCGATTTGCTGCAACCGGAAAAAAATCATATTGACAAAAAGCAACAGGCAAATGAAAAAGCATAAAACTCTCTTTATCATAAGAAATATCCCCCTATTGTCAGCAAAATAAAAGAGATGCCGCTGACAAGGCCAAACAGTTTTGCCATCCGCCATATGCTGACCGGCAGTTTTCCATTCACCATACCATTTTGCCCATTCATTGCAAAAAGTATTTTTTTTCCGTGGTACTGATAAGTCAAAATCCACGCTGGAAGCAGAAGATATTTCCAATCAGTGCTTTTTTTCTTCTATATCGCAGTTATGAAGTGAAATAGTTTTGAACCCGTCAAAACTTTCTTGCAACAGACGGGTTGCGTGTTCTCTCATTTTATTGCGCACCTGCTCCTCCAGGTCTGAGCGCTCCTGATTTCTGCGTTCCGCCTGAAATCCGGACAGGTAAGCTGCCGAAAAAGGTTTTATCTGACTATAATCATAGGTCAATATTCCTTCTAAAAGCGTTGTTTCCTCCCGGTTTAGTGCCACAATATCATAATCGCGCGTACTCATTTCACCCTCGCGGATCAGCGAATAAACGCTTGTCTCGGTGTATTCCGTTTCACCCGAAACCCAAATCCGGATATTTCTCGCCGTTGCCTCCGCAGCTACTTTGCTCTTTCCGCTGACCAGCCAAAACGGGAAATAAACCCCGCTGAGTTTTTCTATTTGAGACTCCGAAAAAAGCGGCGATCTACAAAGGATTTCTTTTTACACCATTGCATAAATTTTTCCTTTGCCTGCTCCGCTGAAACAGAAAAAAGGAATAATCGCATCTGGCTGCCACTGGCCGGAAAGGCGGCCGCTAACGGTCACCGGATTATGACAGTAGTAGCAATATGTAGCGGCGGTCGTACCTGTGGTCATCAGCTGTGCGCCGCAGGAAGGACACTGGTACGACACAGTCTCCTCCATCTGTTCCCGCGACTTATTTTCCTCATGGTTGTCGGCAACCGGCGCCATCTTATCAAGTTCTGGCTGAGCAAAGTGACTGCCACAGTAATCGCAGACAAAATGCTGTGATTGCCGAAAAAATCAACTGTGCACCGCAATTGGGGCATTTATAGGTTAAAACCGCCATGACCGGTTTCCGCCTTTCTCAAAATTTTTGTTACAGCCTTTTCTCCGCACTGAGGACAAAATTTAGGGATTTTGCCATTTGTCAGTGAAATCAGATTGCCGCATTTGGGACATTTCTTTTCTGCCGCAGGCTTGGGTTCTCCGCATTGGGCGCAGAAATTGCCCTGACATTGGGCATGGCATTGGGGACATTCCCAATTCTCCGGTTTTTTAGCGCCGCACTGTGAGCAGAAGCGATCATTTTCTCCGTTCTGCGCACCACAGCTGCATTTCCAGCCATCAGACACTGCCGGCTGGCGGCTCATCTGCTGCTGATTACTCTGGGAAAAAGCCGACGCCATCCCAGAGCCAGACTGCATGCCCATTCAATTCCTACAAATCCGGCGGCAGATCCATTGGCGTTGGAACCCGCCGCCTCAAAACCGCGGCATCGCTCCCTGCACATATCCTTCTCACGGATTGCCGCATCGCTTAACATTGCTCCTTGATTCCGCATTTGAATCAACTTTTGAGATTCTTCGTCATAAGAGATACTGGCGATTCCCACCGACTGTACTTCTATACCGCGCATCAGTTTCCAATCTTCATCCAGAATGCTGCTCATATACCGGCTTAGCTCCCGCCCTTTTTTGACGGTACATAAGAAATGCGAACCCCATCTGCCGACATCTGATTGATTGCAGCCTGCAAAGCCTCCATAAATTCGGAGAAGTATTGCTCGTTGATATCCTCAATCTCCACCCTCTCCTGATTTCGCGGCACCGCCTCTGCATAAAAACGCAGCGGATCCGTTATCTTGATGGAATAGGTGCCATGGGTACGCAAAAACAACTCCGCATTATATGCCTGGTCGAAATAGTTAATTGGTGTGCGGGTACCAAATCGAATCCCTTTGATCTCCTGCAGGTTGATAAAATATACCTTTTGTGTATCGGACGGCACGCCGCCGTATTGAATCCGACGAAAAGATTCTTCCAGTGCATCACCGAACTGTCCATTGAATAACGAAGGAGCACCTGTATTCTCCACCTGATAGTATCCTTCTTCTGCAGTATAGTCTACCACCTTCCCACCGTCTACCAGCATCATAAACTGGTTGGGATAGACATGAACCACTGACCCATTGGTAATCAAAGCCTGCGTTCCTTTGTTATTTGCCCCCGCTTATCTCTGGGACGAACCATAATGCCGTGGGTAAAAACAGTATGTTCTCCCATGTCATCCGGTTCAATCACCTCCAGCCACTGATCTGCCAGTGCACCGCCTGCAGCACTCAGCACAGCTTTGATGATTCCCATACTTATTTCCTCCCTTTTTGCGTTTTGCTCTTGTGGATCTAAAATCTCTTTTTCTTTATTATAACGTGAATGCCACTTTCCGCAATGAAAAAAATGACGTTTTACCGGTCCTCTTTTGCCGACTCGCTGCATTCTTCAAGGCTGTAAGTGTATTTTTGTTTCTCCCATAATAACCTGATCCAGCAAAGTATATAGGCATGCTCCCAGCTGAGGCTATGTGAAACCCAGACCCGCCAAATCCTGACCATTGATTGCCAACTGCTCAATAGAAAAGCACTCTTCATCGGTCAAAATCCGCTCCAGAAGTTCCATCCGTTTTTGGCGGCAATCTGCTTCCCTTCTAAGGCAAATCGGTAATCAATCCAACGGCGTGCGTTTTGCTGCCCCCAAATCCCGCAAAAGGTATTTCATTGATACCCGCAGCGGTAAAGATAAATTTTCTTTCCACTGCAGCAACATCTGCACCTCAGCCGAAAGTTTTTACGCAACCGCAATCGGGGAAAGCACAGCCGGCACGTCGGTCGATTGAGAAAGCAAAACCGCTATCCGGATAACCAAATCGGTACTTGCCCGTTCAAGACAACCGGACAGTTTTTTCCAATCCTCAGCCTCTTCTCCGCATTCCGGCAAAATAACAGCAAATACCGGCAAAAAGCAAACAAAACTCTTCCTGTGCCGCTTTCTGTCAAAAAAGCGGCACAATTCTGTTTGTATTCGTTCTTTGGAAATCTGTTTCAAACCATCCCGGCAGGAAATAGCTGCCCGCGCTGTCTCTTTTCCACATGAAAGCCATATGCAGCGGCAAAACGCATCCCGCGCAGAATCCGAAAGGCATCCTCTTGAAATCTCAAATTGGGGTTTCCTACGCACCGCAGGACTCTTTTGAACCAAATCTTTTCGCCCTTTCCATGGGTCGATCAACCCTTTTTTCCGGATGATAAGCCATTGCATTTACCGTAAAATCTCTTCTGGCCAAATCTTCTTTTAAATCGCGCACAAAAGTCACCGAATCTGGATGGCGGCCATCCGTGTATCCGCTTTCGGTTCGATAGGAGGTAATCTCATATAGATGACCGTCCAGTACAACGCCCACTGTGCCATGGCGGGAACCGGACAATACCAATTTTTATCATAAAAGCAGGCTTTCACTTCTTCCGGACGCGCGGAAGTGCATAAATCCCAATCTTTAGGAGTCAGACCCAACAGCGCATCTCTCACACAACCGCCTACCAAATAACCTTCATATCCTTTTTGCTCTAAACGGCTTAATAAATACCGTACTTCGCCGGGAATGACGAGCATCTTCTTTCCTCCTGCAAACAAAAGCTGCCATTAGAACGGCGTTTCGAATTCCTGCAAAGGTAGTTTTCTGGCACTCACAGGCATTTCTATCCTCACAAGTTTTCTGATTTTTCACCGTATCTTTCGGCAGCTTTTATATTCCTTTTTTGCCCGCCTCTAGAAATAGGCAGACTATTCACCTGTTCTCTTGTATTCCAGAATATCGCCTGGCTGACAGTGCAGCTCTTGACAAATGGCATCCAAAGTGGAAAAACGGATCGCTTTTACCTTTCCGGTTTTAAGGTTGGATAAATTCACCGTAGAAATTCCCACGCGGCGAGCCAATTCGTTTAAAGAAATCTTTCGATCGGCCATGACACGGTCTAAGCGCAGAATGATTGCCATTTTATTGATACCTCACAGTGTTTCATCATGCTCTTTCTGCAGCACGCATCCATAATCAAAAATTTTTGACACCGCAAAAGAACCAACCAGGCAAGTACAGAAAATACCGGTAAGCCTCCGGGGAAAAACGACCAGCATCCACCGGACAACGCGCTGAATAAGACGGTCTTCCCGATTTCAGGCAAAACAGCTCCCAAACACAGTAGGGCACCAATCCGGCGTAGATAACTTCCGTTGCGGATCGAAAAAGGATTTTCCTGTACGGTATCAAACAGAGAATGAGCTATAAAAAATACCGTCCATTGGAAAAGGCGCAAACAGATTCATGCCGCTTTCAATCAGATACGTTGTTTTTGCCATCGCTTCCATTGGCGTACTCGGCGCAAAAATACCCTTGACGAATCAGTACCGTAAAAGATCCGGCAGAAAGACTCCACCCGCCGGAAGCAGTCTGAAAAACCTGCACTTTCTCCGCGGCACAGAACACCCCATAAAGCCAAGCAGATGCCGTCCACAGAAGAAACAGAGAAGAAATCACCAAAAGTCCCAAAAAAAAATCTTTCGAATCAATTCAGAACTTTTTTTCAGAATGTAAGCTTTTTTTTCCATTTGATTCAACCTCCTTCTATTTTCATTATAGAAAGAGCATTCTTTTTTGTCAATAATAATTTAATGAAAAACATTAAATTATTATTTTATATCATTATCTTCCAATTATAATTGTATAACAAAAAATTCTCATAATGCAGTCGGCTGCCTTCTTCTGCTTCTGGCGGTAGCAGTGCCCGCGCAATCGGCAGAACATCTTTATCTTCTTGGTCGATCCTTTGCAGTAAAGCATAATCTCCGTCAATCCGGATCAATAAATATTCATATTCCCATTTTCTGTCCCTTCTCCCGTTTTGTTGTGCAAAACTAACGCCTTCATTATAAGAGAAGGAATCATTTTCTGCAACCGATTTCTTTTCTGTATCTCTATTCCCCCGCGAAAATACTCAGAATCTTGCTTGCCTTTTCCTATGAAAATGCTATAATCAATCTTACAAATATAAAGATAACATAAAGATTATAAGCTTTTGAGGAATTCAAAATGAAAATCATCGTAGTCGGAGACGGTAAAGTAGGACTAACCCTAACCGAGCAGCTCTCCAAAGAAGAACACGATATCGTCGTCATCGACAAAAACCCTACGGTATTGCAAAACTCACAGGAAACATTTGATGTAATGGTGGTTCCAGGAAACGGTGCCAGCCGTCAGGTCTTGCTCGAAGCTGGCGCGCAGGATGCAGATCTGGTTATCGCTGCTACTTCTGCCGATGAAATCAACCTGCTATGCTGTTTGACCGCAAAAAACTCGGATGCACCCATACGATCGCGCGGGTGCGCAATCCAGAATATGCAGGGCAGCTGGTATTCTTGAAAGACGAACTGGGACTAAGCATGGTCATTAACCCGGAAGCGACTGCCGCGCGGGAAATGTTTCAGATTTTACAGTTTCCTTCTTTTTTTAAACCGTGACCGTTTTGCCAAGGGCCGAGTAGAAATTGTAGAATTAAAGGTCGAAAAAAGGCTGTACAATCATTGGAAAGTATTTGCACGAGCTGCATGAAAATGCAAAAGTCAAAGTCCTGGTCTGTGCTGTGGAACGGGGAGAACAGGTTTACATTCCTTCCGGTAACTTTAAAATCGAGGAAGGGGATAAAATTCATGTTACTGCTGAAACAAGGGACCTGACTAAGTTGATCCATTATTTGGGCATTCCTCTTCCTAAAATGCGGGATGTTGTCATTGTCGGAGGAAGCCGATTGGGCTATTATTTGGCGAATATGCTGATTCAATCAGGTGTTAAGGTTAAAATCATTGAAATTGATTATGAACGCTGCCTGCAACTTTCAGAATTGCTGCCCAAAGCACTGATTATCAACGGGGATGGTTGCCAGCAAAAATTGCTGAACGAGGAAGTATACGGTAAAGGCCGACGCTGTGATTTCGCTTTTAAATGCGGCATTTTTGGCCGTTTTTCCGTCGCGGGTTACGAGGCTCGAACTCGCTACCTCGACCTTGGCAAGGTCGCGCTCTACCAGATGAGCTAAACCCGCAAATCACCTCCGAAGAGTGCACGAATGACTACATTCAAATTCTATGTGAAGAATGGCTCGAATATAATCAGTCCGAAAATTTGGTGCCTCCGGTCGGAGTCGAACCAACGACACGCGGATTTTCAGTCCGCTGCTCTACCAACTGAGCTACAGAGGCAAATGGCGACCAAGATGGGGCTCGAACCCACGACCTCCAGCGTGACAGGCTGGCGTTCTAACCAACTGAACTACCAGGCCTTCTGATGGCTGTATCAATGAAAAGAGGGAAAGTCTCGTCCTTCTTCTCCGCTTTTTTCAACAAAGCTTTCAGATCCTCTTGATCGAAATGATACTTTTGCCGCAGAAATGGCAGTTGACCTCAACCGTTTCCTCTTCCACCATCATCTGCTGCAAATCCTCTTTGCCAATACTGATCAAAGCCCGCTCCACTCTTTGCCGGGAACAGCTGCAGCGATATTCAGTCTGCACCGTCTCCAGAATCTGCGGCGAAAATCCTTCCAGCACCATCCGGCAGATATCCTCCACCGACGCACCACCTGTCAAAAGCTGCGTGACCGACGAAAGCTTTCCAATATTCTGTTCCAGCCGGTCGATATCTTCTTCCGATGCGCCCGGCAAAAGCTGAGCCAAAAAACCACCGGCTGCCTTTACCGTCAAATCCGGGTTGACCAAGACTCCCCAACGCGCAGACCGTAGGTGTCTGCTCGCTGACGGCGTAGTAGTGGGTAATATCCTCTGCAATCTCACCGGAAACAATCGGCACTTGCCCGACATACGGATCTTTCAGTCCCAAGTCCTTTACCACCGAAAGGCTTCCGCTCCGGCCTACCGCACCTGCTACATCCAGTTTTCCCAGCCCGTTTAACGGGATTTCAACCACCGGGTTTTTCCACATCTCCGCGCACATTTCCCAAGCCGTCAGTAACCGCAATCAAAAATCCTACCGGGCCATCTCCCCGCAAGCGAAGTGTGATGGAGTTCTCTGCCTTTTTCAACATTACTCCCATTAGCGACGCAGCGGTCAACAGGCGGCCCAACGCCGCCGTCACCGTCGCCAGAAGTCTTATGAATCTGCTCTGCTTTCGCTGCAATATCAGTGGAATCAATCGCTGTGCAGGTCACACTGCCATTTTGGGAAATGCTTCTGACTAAGGTTGCCATAAATCAATGATCTCCTTACTTTTTTCTGGCTGCAAAAATCCAGCGCTGACAGTCTGGCGCCGGCGGATCAAGCTATCTTCTCCGTATACTGCCAGCAGCTCAAATCCGGCCTGTTCCAGCCACTGGGACAGTTCCTCTTGCGTATAAGCCCGCTCAACAATATACTCCTGCTCTCGAATATAATGCCCATTTTCTTCTGAGAAAAAATCCAGCTGCACAGTTACTGTGCAGGTTGCTTCCTCAAAAAAAATTCTGCCAAGCGCAAAACAGATCGTCAAACTCATAAATATAACAACTGTTGCCCAGTACTTCCCGATGCTTATACGGGGTATTCGCATCAAACAAAAACAGTCCGCCCGGCGCTGTAAAAGGCTCACTTTTTGAAAAGTCTGCTGTACCTGCCTTGGATCCGTTAAATGGTTAATACTGTCTAGCGCGCAGATCGTCGTATCCACCGTACCGAATAAGTCTAGTTCTGTCATGGACTGACACAGATAAAGAATGTCCCACTCCGGATGTTCCATTGCTTTTTTCCTGCGCTACTGAAAGCATATCCTCCGAAGCATCCACACCGATCACGTCACAACCGCGCTGGCCAATTCCATAGATAAGCTGCCGGTTCCACAGGCCAAATCAATACGATTGGACCGCTGCTCCCAAATTTTTCTATCAGCTGCAAAAATAATCCGCCCGTTTTTGATAGGACACATTCTCCGTCAGCTCATCATAATACCAAGCAAATGCTCCGTACCCTCTCATTCATCCTTCACCCGGTCAAATACAACTTGATATCCGTCACACCCATAGCTCAGCGACCGATTGACACGGCTAATAGTAGCGGTACTAGCTCCGGTTGCCTGAACAATTTCACTGTAAACTTTGTGTTCATGTAGCATTTTGCCACCTGCAACCGCTGAGATAAAGCCTTAAGCTCAGGGACAGTACATAAATCCTCAAAAAAATTATAGCACTCTTCCATCGTTTCCAAGCACAAAACCGCCTGAAAAAGATATTCTACATGCAGTCCTTTTAACTTTTCATTCATTGAAATGACCTCCCGATTTTACACTTTACGATTTTAGAGTATGAAATCAATTTATAGTTTAACATAAGAAAGGCGAAAAGTAAACGGTTCTTTTCTTTTTTTCCAATGTATTCCCTTTTAGCAACATTCTGGATATTCTTACACCAAATAGTTATGAAGCTTCATGCCTCCAACACACCATCATGACATGTAAAGTCAATAACGCATAACGTTTTACGCATACAGACTGTTCTATCCCATGCACCGAGCTTTACGGACATGCACATGGATGTTTTTTCGTAGTTTTGCATAGCAAAAAAGCGGCAAAAATCTTGCCGCTTTTGATTTCAACCATTTATACATCCATCCGAATCAGGTCTTCCCAGGTTTCTCTGCGCACAATGACCCGATCATTGTTTTCTCTTACCATTACCACCGGAGGATTTGGCATACGATTATAATGGGAGGCCATGGAATAATTATAGGCACCAGTAGACAGCACCGCCACAACGTCCCCTTTTTTCCAAATGCTGTACAGGCAAATTTTCTCCGATCAAATCGCCGCTTTCGCAGCAGCGGCCCGCCAAGGTAACACGCATGGTTTTCTCCTGCGTAGCCAGCCCTGCGTTCATGATCTGATACTCCGATTGATACAGCGCATAGCGGGGATTGTCGGTCATGCCGCCATCAACAGACACATAGGTACGCACTCCCGGAATTTCTTTTACTGATCCAACCGTATACAATGTAATGCCCGCCGGACCAACAATAGATCTTCCCGGTTCCATGAGGATATACGGCATTGGAAAGTCCAAAAGGCCACACGCCTCATGAATGGCAGAAGAAACATGTTCCATCTAAGTTTCGTACATAGGCGGGTTTTGATCCGGTGTATACTGAATTCCAAAACCGCCGCCCAGATTCAGCTTGCGCAGCTCACATCCGGTTTGCTGTCGGATCTGTGCCAAAAATCCAATCATAATCGGGCCGTCAGCAAAAAGGGGTCTGTGTCAAAAATCTGGGAACCAATATGGCAATGCAGACCGGTAAGCTCGATATGAGAACAGCGTACCGCCTGTTTTACCGCCGCCATCGCTTCACCTGTCTCCAACGCAAAGCCAAATTTAGAATCAATCTGGCCGGTGCGGATGAAGTTATGTGTATGTGCGTCTACTCCTGGTTTAATGCGAAGCATGATCTGCTGATGTATATTCTGAGCCCCGGCCAGCCGGTCAAGCATTTCCAGTTCTTCCAGATTATCCACAACAATGGTTCCTACCTTCTGTTCTAGGGCAGCAACCAATTCCGGCGCTGTTTTGTTATTGCCATGAAAGTAAATTTTTTCCGGTGAAAATCCAGCGCTGACCGCTGTATATAGTTCGCCGCCAGACACAACATCAAGGCCCATTCCCTCTTGTGCAGCAATGCGGCAAATTTCTTTGCAGCAAAATGCTTTACTGGCATACAAAGCCAAGCCATTTCCGCCGTAAAAGCGCTTTAAAGAATCCTGATACATCCGGCAATTTTTTCGGATCTGGGTCTCACTCATCACATACAGCGGTGTTCCGTATTTTGCCGCCAATTCCAAAACGTCCAGTTCTTCCATGCATAAATGGCCTTGCTTATTTACCTGCAGACAGTCTGCTACAAACATGTTTCGTCCCTCTTTCGTTGTCTGGTCGGAAGTTTCTCTTGTTGTTTGTTCTCCAGCTCTCCAGAACGCACCGACTCTCGAAAACGGCGAATCGCCTCCTCCACATCGTCTTCCTGCCCAGGCTGAGCAAAATCGTCCCCGGTACGGTATCCGTTTCCAGATCTGATTCTACGCCCAGTGCCGTCTCATTTTCCCGGCAGGCCAATTCTTCAATGATTTGGCGAATTTCCTCAATTCCTTCCCCTGTTTGAGCAGAAACTGGCAAAATGGTAATCTGATCTGCATAAGGAATTTCCGTCTGAAGTGATGCCAACCGCTCTGCCCGTTCCCTGCTGGGATAGTTTATCCATTTTGGTCAGGACGACGGCAAAAGGCATTTCACATTCCACTAAATAATCGATCATCAACAAATCATCTTTCGTCGGCGGATGGCGCATATCAATCAGCTGGAACACCAATGCAATATCGGTCACTAGCCAGATAATCGCCGATAAGCCCAGACCAGCGTTTTTTTTTTTTTTAGAAACCTTCGCATAACCGTATCCCGGCAAATCGGCAAAACGCACGTTATCCACCCGAAAAAATTGATGGTTGTGGTTTTTCCCGGCATGGCGCTGACCCGGCCAACTGTTTGCGGTTAAAAAGCTTGTTGATCAAAGACGATTTTCCCACGTTGGACCGGCCGGAAAATGCAAACTCTGGCATTTCACACGGCGGTATTTGTTGAAACAACCCGTAAGATGCTTCGAACTGAACATTTTGAAAATTCATGGGCTCTCTCCTTCAGCAGTCGATAATCGCAGGCTTGCGGCGCGTTTCTGCCGTGATGGGAGGTGCAAATTCCTGCGGAACCGGTGAGGGGGCTGGTTCTGCAGCGGAAGGACCGGTCAGCGCTGCTTTGAGTACCTCTTCGATCCGCTCGACTGGGACAAAATTCAGCGCTTCCAATACCGCCTTGTCAAACTCCGATAAATCCGGCTGATTTTCCTTGGGAATTATCACGGTTTTGATTCCTGCCCGATAGGCCGCCATGGATTTTTCCTTCAACCCGCCGATAGGCATAACCTTACCTCTCAAGCTGATTTCGCCAGTCATCGCCACTTCCCGCCGTACTGGTATTCCGGTAAGCGCAGACACCAGCGCTGTTACAATCGTCACGCCAGCAGAAGGACCATCTTTTGGCGTTGCTCCTTCGGGGAAATGGATATGAATATCCTTTGTTTTATAAAAAGTCTTTTCAATCCCATACTGATCTGCCATCCGGCGCACCAAACTCACAGCAATATGGCCGATTGTTTCATCACATCGCCTAACGATCCTGTCAGTTCGATCTTTCCGGCACCTTCCATCGCCGCTACTTCCGCTTGCAGAAGCTCACCACCGACAGAAGTCCAAGCCAAGCCGTTGACGCAGCCAATCTCATTTACTGGGCTGATCATTTCCGGCAAAAACTTTTTTTCGGTCCAATCCAATCTAACAACGTTTTTCACGGATTGTTACCTTTTTGTCTTTTGCGATACAATCTCTTCCGCCGCTTTCCGGCACAAAGACGCGATTTCCCGCTCCAGCGTGCGAACGCCAGCTTCTCTGGTATAATAATCCAGCAAACCGTAAATCGCTGAATCTTCTATTTTGCAGGTGCGTGCTGTCAGCCCATGCCGGTGCAACTGCTTGGGAACCAGATGCTCTTTTGCGATATGGAATTTTTCCTCCCGCGTATAGCTTTTGAGAGTTCAATCAGTTCCATGCGATCCAAAAGCGGCGCCGGAATCATCCCCCATCGTTCGCAGTCGTAATGAATAGCACCTGGCTTAAGTCAAACGGAACCTCTACAAAATGGTCACGGAAAGTATCATTCTGCTCTGCATCCAGCACTTCCAGCAGCGCAGCAGATGGATCCCCTTTGTAATCACCGCCCAGCTTATCCACCTCATCCAAAAGAATCAGCGGATTGTTACTGCCTGCCAATTTTATCGCATTGATAATACGACCCGGCATAGCACCGATATAGGTTTTCTGTGTCCGCGGATGTCCGATTCATCTTTCACGCCGCCCAAAGAGATACGGGCATATTTCCGCCCCATCGATTTGGCAATCGACTTGGCGATCGAAGTTTTTCCCACACCGGGAGGCCCGCCAGACAGATGATCTGTCCTTTGATATCTGGCGCCAACTTGCGCACCGCCAACATTTCCAGGATGCGCTCCTTAACTTTGGTCAATCCATAATGATCCCTGTCCAGTTGTGCTTTTGCCTTGGAAAGATCAATTTTGTCCTTGGTAGAAATATTCCACGGCAGTTCAGACATAAATCCAAATACCCGCGGATTACACTGGATTCATGCGAATTCGGCGGCATTTTGGAAAGACGGTCTGCTTCCGCGTAAAATTTCTCAGACGTCTCCTGTGGCAACGTTAAAGCGGCAATACGGCGGCGGTACTCCTCCGCTTCATCCATTACGGATTCTTCTTCGCCCAATTCTTCGGAAATAACACGCATCTGTTCCCGAAGGTAATACTCCCGCTGGTTTTTATCCATCGACTCCCGCACTTTGTCGTAGATATCGTGCTCCAGCCCCAGAATATCATTTCTTTTTCCATCGCCTGGCCAATAGCCGCAGACGCTTTGACAAAACATCTTCCTCCAAAATGCGCTGCTTATCCTCAATTTTCAGCGGCAAATTACTGGGTATGTACTCTGAAAGATACAGCGGGTCATTACTGCCCAATACATTGACACTAATCTCCTTAGGCATTTTCGGCATTTGATAGCAAAACTCTTCAAACGAATCCTTCACAATGCGGATAAGTGCTTCTTCCATTGTTTTGCTGCGGATGGTTGGGGACTTCAGAGGAGCTTCTTCAGCGACGACTGCCCAGTATGGTTCTTTTGGATGACCTGCGAGATCCTAGCACGGTATTTCCCTTCTACCAATACTTTCAGGCCTTCTTCACCAGAACGCAAAATTTGCCGGATTTCAGCCACTACGCCGGTCTGATAAAGTCCATTTTCTTTTGGATCATCTTCTCTTACATCTTTTTTGCGCTGTCAAAAATACTCGTTTTCCATCTTTCATAGCAGCATTGAGTGCTAAAATGGATTTTCTCTGCCCACATCAAAAATGCAGGATCATTTTCGGGAATAAAACCAATCCCCGCAATGCTACCGCCGGCATTTGATATTGTTTCCATTCAGACATTTTTTCACCTTCTTACTTGGGGATATCGGATCTGCCCAAATCTTTTCCTGGCGCGCGTCCGATTTTTTAATCTATTTCTATCCAATTCTCATTTTTGTCAGCAAAGCAGGTGCTCTGCTTTGCTGCATTATACTAAAATCTCTGTAAAAAGCAAGTCCACCTTTCTTTTGGAAAAGAAAGGTGGAGTTAATTTCTTTCTTTTGGCTAGGAAACGGAATCTCGCCTGGGACGAGGTTTCTTTGTAGCAGGCAATGTCAAAGAAGTGGTAGGCCGATCCAAGTCATAAGTGACCCGCGGGCCTTCCTTTCCTTTTTACGCAATCTGCCGTAATCGTTAAGGTTTCAATTGTGCCATCGGACGGGCGGCAAACATGGCCTCAGATAAAATGGACTCCATGATGGAGCGCAATCCTCTGGCGCCGTTTTTCCGCTCAATCGCCAAATGAGCAATGGCTTTGAGTGCTTCCGCATCAAAGGTCAACTGAATGTGATCCATCTCAAATAACTTCTGGTACTGCTTGACAATGGCATTTTTGGGTTCCACCAAAATCCGTATCAACGCTTCCTCATCCAAAGCCTTCAGGCCAGTGATCACCGGAATAGGCCCACTAATTCCGGAATCAAACCAAACTTAACCAAGTCTTCCGGCAGAATCTGGCTAAGCAACAAATCAGAATTTTTCGCTTTGGCATCTTTGAGCTCTGAACCAAAACCCAGTCCGGATTTTTGATTGACTCTTTTTCAATGATTTTATCGATTCCGTCAAAAGCTCCTCCGCAAATAAACAGGATATTGGAAGTATCAATCTGGATAAACTCCTGCTGGGGATGTTTTCTTCCTCCCGTAGGTGGTACATTGGACACAGTACTTTCCAAAATCTTCAGCAGCGCCTGCTGCACCCCTTCGCCGCTGACATCACGGGTGATGGAAGGATTTTCGCTTTTTCTTGCAATTTTGTCGATTTCATCAATATAAATAATCCCGCGTTCGGCCTTTTCAATATCATAATCTGCAGCCTGAATCAATCTCAGCAGGATATTTTCTACATCCTCGCCTACATATCCAGCTTCTGTCAAAGTGGTAGCGTCTGTTACCGCAAAAAGGAACCTTCAGCGTTTTCGCAAGCGTTTGTGCCAACATCGTTTTGCCGGTTCCAGTAGGCCAACCAACAAAACATTGCTTTTATTCAGCTCTACATCGCCATCACTACCGAAAAAATTCGTTTGTAATGATTATACACTGCCACTGACAGAGATTTCTTGGCCGCGTCCTGTCCGATGACATACTGATCAGCACCTCTTTGATCTGAGCTGGTTTGGAATGGTAATATCCGCCGCTTCTTCTCTTGACGACCTGCGGCGGCTGGACAATCCCTCTTCCTCCAATACGCTGTTGCACAACTGTACGCACTCATTGCAGATGCACACCCCAGTACCGGCGATCAGCTTATCCACCTTGTCCTGCGTTTTTGCCGCAAAAGGAACATCGCAGCATTCTGGAGCCATCATCGTTTTTTTGCCATAAGGTTCCTCCTCTTTTCAAACACCTGCTTTTTACCAGGTAAAAAATTCGTGTGGAGCCGAATGTCCCCCACACGAATTCAAAAATATTATCGGTTCGTAATAACCTTGTCAATCAGGCCATACTCCATGGCCTCCTGGGCAGACATAAAGTTGTCGCGTTCCGTATCCCGTTGGATGATCTCCAGCGGTTTTCCTGTATTGTCCGCCAACATTTTGTTCAGGTTTTCTTTAATACGCAAGTACCGTTCTGCATGAATTTTTATGTCGGTAACCTGCCCCTGCATTCCACCCATTGGCTGGTGGATCATAATTTCACTGTTGGGTAGTGCCAAACGCTTGCCTTTGGCGCCGGAGGGCAAAAAACGCACCCATAAAGCCGCCATACCAATACAGATCGTGGAAACATCACATTTGATATACTGCATTGTGTCGTAAATCGCCAAACCAGCAGTTACAGAGCCACCGGGGCTATTAATATACAAGCTAATGTCCTTGTCCGGGTATAATCGCTTCCAAGTACAAAAGCTGTGCGACTACCAAACTCGCGCTGGCATCGTTTACTTCCTCACAAAGCATTATAATTCTGTCGTTGAGCAAGCGCGAAAAAATGTCATAGGAACGCTCGCCGCGATTTGTTTGTTCCACTACCATTGGTACCAGACTCATGGTTTATTACCCCCATTCAAAAATATGTAAGAGGAAAAACACAGGCACCTAGAAAAGCTGACTGCTTATTCAGCGTCTTTGGTCTCTTCCGCTTTTTCTTTGTTGTTTTCTTTTTTGGCAGGCGCTTTCTTTTCTCCATCTTCGTCTGCTTTTTCTTCTTTTGCCGCTGCTTTCTTTTTCGCAGGAGCCTTTTTTTCTTCTCCGGCGCACTTTCAGAAAACTTCCGCGCTGGACTTAATCAAATCGATCGCTTTATTCACTGCCAGATCAATTTAATATCCTCAGCAGGTACCAGTTCTTTGATTTTCTCTAAATCCATGGAATAAGCAGAAGCCATCTTTTCGAACTCTGCATTCAGCTCTTCTTCGGTAACTTCAATCTTTTCCAGCTTAACGATCTCTTCCAGAGCCAAACGAATTTTCACCTGATTGAGAGCCTGCTCCTTATAAGTTTCCTTAAAAGTATCTGCGCTAAATCCGGTATATTTCATATACAAATCCAGATTCAAACCCTGAGACTGCAAACGGTAATCAAATTCCTGCAGCATTTCATCAGTCTTGCGATCTACCATGCACTGGGGGATCTCTGCTTCCATGCTCTCTACAACCTGCTCTACCAGCTGCCCTTCTACTGCGGTCTCAGCGCTTTTCTCTGCCGCTTCCGTCAGTTTTGCACGGATATCCTTTTTCAATTCATCCAGAGTATCAAACTCGCTGACGTCTTTTTGCAAACTCGTCATCCAGCTCCGGCAGTTCTTTTCCTTGATTTCATGCAATTTGCATTTGAACACAGCAGCCTTGCCCGCCAATTCTTCCGCCTGATAATCTTCCGGGAAAGTGACATTCACATCAAATTCCTCGCCCACATTTTTGCCCACGATCTGCTCCTCAAAGCCGGGAATAAACTGACCGGAACCCAACTTCAGGTCAAACTTTTCACCTTTTCCCCCTTCGAAAAGGAACATCGTCTACAAAACCTTCAAAGTCAATGATTGTGTTATCTCCATCTTTTGCTGCACGGCCTTCTACAGTCACCATTCTGCCGTTTCTTTCCTGCAGCGGCGAATTTCTTCATCCACCTGATCATCACTCGCTGACAGGTGTTTTGGTAGCTTTCAAACCTTTGTATTTTGACTGTTACTTCCGGTTTTACCGTCACTTTTGCGGTAAAAGAAAAACCTTCTGCAGAAACATCGGTGATTTCGATTTCCGGGCGGTACAGGATCAATTCCCGCTTCCTCTACTGCTTTGGTATAAGCATCAGGGATTTACATGTCGTTGACAGTATCCTCATAAAAAACGGCTTCGCCATACAGCTTTTCAATTACGCTTTTGGGCGCTTTCCCTTTGCGAAAACCGGGAACGGTGATATTTTTGCGGTTTTCTTATAAATCTTGTCGATTCCTTTTTTGAAATCTTCCGCGCCGATGGAAACCACCAGCTCATACGTATTGGTTTCCACTTTGTTAGCCGAAACAAGGCTCATGTAAACTTCCTCCTGTACTGTCCAGCCGCAGGGTCACACAACCCCTGGTGCCGAATGCAAATTAACTATGTTATTATAGCATGTCAAAAGGGGTTTGCCAAGAATGAATTGTTACGAATTTGATAATTTTTTTCCGTTTCGTCGTTTCCTCTAAAAAGCTGTGATGATTTTTCCGTGCTTTTTTCAATTTTTATCGGATTAAAATATAAAAATCACTGAAATGAGCCGAAAATCAATTCCTTGATAAACACCATTGAGCGCATAAGAGCATCCGCTTGCATGAATGTGCCCATAATACACCCGACGAACATCAAATTCCAATAATGTTTCCAAAATCGGAAGATTCACTTCCTGACCAAAAAATGGGCGGATAGTGCAGAAAAACCAGCAGTTCTCCTTCTTTTTCCTTTGCAGCCTCTAAGGGAAATTCTCAGGCGGCCTGCTTCGGCCAGAACCTTCCTCTCGTCGTGGGGCTGCCCATTTTCAAATAGCCAGCCACGGGCACCACACAGACGAAATCCTTCCGCGCAGATACAACTATTATGGAGCACTTCTCTACTGGCTAATCCGTTTCTCAGTAAAAACTGATCATTTTATTCCTGGTTGCCCACCAATAGTCATGATTTCCTTTTAAAATCACTTTTTCCCGGCAGGCTGTGCAGGGAACTGAAGAAAGTCCGGCAGCAGTTCTTCAAGAAATTCATCGCCCAGGAAATATCTCCTGGCAACACAACTGTATCCTCTTTTCTACTGTATCCTTCCAGTTTTTTTTCCAGCCGCACCGCATGATTTTCCCAGCCTTTAAAAATGTCCATCGGTTTCTGGCACCCAAAGGACAGATGTGGATCTCGATCCAAAAAGGCTCATCGGCACTTCTCCTTTCCCATATTGGATAAGAAAACGGCGGAAAGGGCTCTTTAGTCTTTTCCGCCGCATTTTTTTGGGGTTCAAACGTTTTTGCAATGCCTTTGTCAGCGCGTCATCCATTCGATTTTTGGAAAAAGTCTCCGTAAAACGAACTGTCTTTTCCCTGCAGTCCCGCCAGTTGATTTGGCATCGCAGCCAGAAATTTCTTCCAGTTTTTGAGCAATTTCAAACTCGTCTGCCCTTGTGTTTTTCCGCCCAGTGCTGTCAGCACTGCATGCGGAATTTGAAAGGATTTGCCGTAGAAGCAATCACTGTCTTGGTATCGTCTCCTGTCCGGGCACAGTAGTCTTCATAGACGAAACCGCCACCGCAGTATGCGTATCATAAATAGGAATAGGTATCAAACAGCCGTTTAATGGTAGCGGCGGTCTCCTCTTCATCGCTAAAGCCGCCAGCGAAATCTGCCTGCAAGCGGGATAAAACCTGCTGGGAACGGTATACCGTCCTTCGTTTTTAAATCTTCCATCAGCTGGCGCACAATGGAGTCATCCTCGTCCGTCAGATGGAATAAAAGCCGCTCAAATTGCTGGAGATCAGAATATCCATAGAAGGAGGTCGTGGATAAAACGGCCGGTTCCGATACGTACCGGTGCATGAAATCCGTCAGCACGTTATTTTTATTGGATGCACAAATCAATTTGTGAATGGGAAGTCCCATTTGTTTGGCATAGTAAGCCGCCAGAATATTTCCAAAATTCCCAGTGGGCACACAAACATTGATGAGGATCCCCAGTGCAATCTGCTCAATCGCCGCACTAAGTCACAGTAAGCGCTGACAAGTAAACAATCTGTGGCAGCAACCGTCCCCAGTTAATGGAATTGGCGCTGGAAAACACACGGTTTTGTTTTTGACGCCGTTGCTATCTGTGGATCACAAAATAGTTTTTACGCCGCTTTGGGCATCGTCAAAATTCCCTGAATCGCCGCGACAAAAACATTTCTCCTTCTTGTGTAGCCATCTGCAGCTTTTGCAAGGCTTACCCCTTCTTCGGGATAAAAATACCACAATTCGGATACCAGGTACATTACAGAAACCCTCCAACGCTGCCTTACCCGTATCACCGGACGTAGCTACCAAAATTACAATTTCCTTTCCGTCTCCAGATTTCTGCATGGAGACGGTCATAAATTTGGGGGCAGTAACTGCAAAGCCATGTCCTTAAAAGCGCAGGTCGGTCCGTGCCATAATTCCAGCAGATATGCGTTCTCTCCCAGTTTGGACAGCGGTGCGATCTGAGAGCCGAGAATTTTTTCGCATCATAAGCGCCTTTCAAACAACTTTCAATTTCTTCACTGGAAAAATCTGACAAAAATTCTCCCAAAATTTCCTGTGCGCGCCGAATATAGTCTTGGCTGACCATTTTTCCAGATGCTGCTCAGAAAATTTGGGCAGTTGTTCCGGGACAAACAGCCCACCCTCGGCAGAAAGGCCTGTAAAATAGCTCGGCTGGCCGAAACTTTCTGCGTTTTATCTCTTGTGCTTTGATACTGCACCCTTTTCACTCCTTTGGCGTTTCACTAAACGGTTTACAGGACATACTCCTGGAATACACGGTTTGCGTTTTCAAAGAAAATATCCCGAACCAAATCCTCATTCAAATTCTTTTTCAGCAGATACTGTAAAAATCAGCATTTTTTCCACCGAGCTTAAGCATTCCGGCACATGCGTACCGTCAAAATCAGAGCCCAGCGCTACGACTTTTTCCCCACCCAAACTCAGGAAATGCTCAATATGCCGGTACAGCCAATCGAAATCTGCTTTTTCCGGATCGTCACAAATGAAATCTTTGGAATAATTCAATCCCACCAAACCACCGCGTTTGACATATTCTTTAAACTGCTCGTCGGTTACATTGCGGATATGACCGCAAACTGCACGGGAATTCGAGTGGCTGGCAATCAACGGTTTCGTTGCTACTGAGCAAGCATCGTCAAAACCAGCGTCTGAAATGTGGGACAAATCTACCAGCATGCCGACCTTCTCCATCTCTTTGATCGCAGCTTTGCCAAAATCCGTCAACCCTTCATTCTTGCTGGTGCCGCAGCCCAACTCATTGGGTCCGTTCCAGGTTAACGTCATCATGGCAACACCCTGCTCTTTCAACAGCTTCACTCGGCTGATATCTCCTGCCAGCGCGCAGCCTCCCTCGATGGTTAGAATGCCGGTAATCGGTTTTTGGCTTGAGCCAGTTCCTTTCCATTGTGCGCCCATTCCATCCGGTCGCATATTTCTCGGTCTGAGCTTTTGTAATACGCGAAAGTCCGATCGTAAAAATCAATCGCATCCTGTCCGCGAAACTGATCCGGGATAAAAATAGCAAAGCACTGGACATAATGTTCAAAAGCGCCCAGTTTATCCAGAGAAATGTGCATCTGATCGTTGACCAGGATCCCAATGGTTGCGATTACCGCCCAGCAGGGTATCGCAATGCATGTCAAATGCTTTCATAATTTGTCACCTCATATGCGTTTATTATGTATTGATAAGATTGAACGGAAAACGTTTTCCTTTTCCGTCACAATCTCGAACACATCAAATCTCGGCTGTAAATCGGCGGGATGCGCCATCAGGTAGCACACAGCTGATCGGGCAATTCTCTTTTGCTTACGCCGATCCACCGCTTCTGCAGGCCGGGTTATGGATCCTGCCCGGCGAGTCTTTACTTCTACAAAAGCAATGCAATTCCCATCACGAACAATCAAATCAATTTCTCCGTAAGGCGTATAATAGTTGCGCGAAAGAATTTCCGCACCGTTTTTTTGCAAAACCTGTGCAGCAAAAGATTCTCCTTTTGTGCCGATTTCCCGTGTTGTCATTGGCGTTCTACCTTTTAAATGATCATCCAGATTTTTGAGGAAACTGATTCGATGAACGGGCGAAATTCCATATTGGCCGATGCGCTCGTAATGTTCTTTTGTCGGATAGCCTTTGTTGCGGGCAAATCTATATTGGGGATATTGACGGTCAATTCTATCATAAAACGATCCGGGCAACTTTTGCCAAAATCGACGCCGCAGCAATAGATGCCGATGTCGCGTCACCCTTGATCACAGCAATCGCCGGAATTTCCAGCTCCGGTGTGCGGTTTCCGTCGATGTAGGCAATGTCCGGGTAGATAGAAAGCCCTTCTACCGCGTTTTTCATCGCCAGCATTGACGCAGCTAAAATATTCAGCCGATCGATCTCTTTTTCGTCCACCATACAAATTTGATAGGCAACCGCTTGCTGCACGATTTTCTCATATAAAGATTCCCGTTTTTTTCACTGAGCTTTTGGAATCATTCAACCCTTCTATCGCAAAGTCTTTGGGTAAAATTACCGCAGCGGCAAATACTGGATGCCTGCAAGAGGTCCCCGCCCGGCTTCATCCACCCCGCAAACCCATGTAAAATCATTTATGGCATATGCTATCCGCTCGAATTCGTATAAATCCGGCGGAATTTTCCGGGCGCCATCAGCATTCCTCCTGAAAGGACGGTTGCAATCGTTCTTTTTCTGCGGTTTTGCGGCGTTTCCAGCGTAATTTTACCAATTTTCCCACTGCGGAATTCATCCAGAACCGCGATGGCTGCCCGTTCTGTATTGACTGTACCGCCGGATTGCAGCATACCGCGTTTTGAGCCACCAATTCCAGTAAATCATACGCATCAATATCTGCCGTTTCTTCGTCGGTCATCTTATATCGTTCACACAGCAATTCATGGTAACGCTCGTTTAAAAGTTCCAACAGGCGCATCGCCAAAAGCTCAATGTCAACTACGTCATCTTTCACCGCGCCGGTAAAAGCAAGATACTCTCCTACCCGCTTATCTTCAAATTTCGGCCAAAGACTGCCTGGCATATCCAACAGATCAATCCCATTTTCCAAATTCACCCATTGACGGCCGCGAGTCACACCGGGCCGGTCTTCCACTTTCGTCCTGCGGGAACCCGCCATCCGGTTGATAAACGAGGACTTTCCTACGTTTGGAATTCCTACAATCATCATACGTATGGGTGCGCCCTGCATTTCCCTTTTGCGCGCGGCGCTCCAACAATGGGCGCAGCACTTCTTTCACGGTTGGCACAAACTGTTTGATCCCTTTACCGCTGCGGCAATCGGTAGGGATCGCCGCAATTCCTGTTCTTTATAATAATTACACCAGTCCCGTGTTATCATCTCATCCGCTGCATCGCATTTATTGAGCAGCACAATGCGCGGCTTTTGCCCAACCAATCCCGGCAACTCCGGATTCCGGCTGCTGATCGGGATTCTCGCGTCGATTACTTCTACCACGACATCCACCAGACGCAGGCTTTCCCGCATGAGCCGTCTTGTTTTTGCCATATGGCCAGGAAACCACTGAATCGAAGGGGCTTCGGTCATGTTATCTTCTCCTTTATTCTATCAATCCGATTTTCTGAAACGGGAAAAGCCGGAAAACGGCTTTTCCCAAAATATACCGCTGATCTACCATTCCAATACTGCTGTCCCGGCTGTCTAAGGAACGATTTCTGTTATCTCCCATGACAAAAACACATCCTTGCGGCACTGTAACCGGAAAATCCACGTCTCTCTTCATATAGGTCGGTTCGTTGATATAATCTTCCTCCAGTACCTGCCCATCCACAGTAACCGTTCCAAAGCTGAAATTAATGTCCACTGTTTGGCCTTCTACCGCAATGATCCTTTTGATAATCGCAGGAGTATCGCTTTCTGGCTGAACAATCACAACCACATCACCTGGTGTTGGCCGGTAAAGAGATGCGATACAATCAGCCGATCTCCATTGGCCAAAGTTGGCACCATCGAAGTACCCTCCACGCCAATGGTGCGAAACAAAAAGGTAAATAACAGCACTACGATAATCACCGCAGAGACCAGCGCATCCATCCATTCAAACGCGCTTTGCACGCGCTTTCTTTTTTTTCACACTCTGCAAAGCTCATTCCTCGATTCTTTTTTCTCTGAAAACGACTACTCTTTAAAAGCAACGCAGCATCTTACCTGACGTTCTTTTCATCAGACAGATAAAAAACGAAAGCTTTTTTGGGGATTGCGATGCTGTATGTTTATGGATACAAAGTTAGTTTATCATAACAAACGCCGATTTACAACAAGCCTTTTTTATTTTCCCCAAGCTTGCTCTTTTCCTGTTGGTACTGATCCTCCATTTTCTCTTGGATTCCTCTTTTCTTTTTCGTTATGTTCCATTATAATGAAAACAAATAAAGTCTGCTCTGTTGAAACCTGCTGTCTTTTTTTATTTTGCGCTTTGTTTAGAAAGCATTGATCCCGCCTATCTCCATCGTACTAAAAAAATTTGAAAGGAGCATCTGTCATGTATTTTGAGTCACCCGGAAAAGAAAATACCGCCAAAACAATCGAGATTGCCACACAGGCAATCAAAAACTATGATATTCGCCATGTCGTTCTGGCAACTACTACTGGCTATACCGCTCAATGTTTCCCTGCGTTGGATGGTGTAAACGTCGTTTGTATCCCACATGCATATGGATTCAAAGAGCCGGGAAAAAATGAGTTGACCGATGAAACCATCCAGCAGTTGCGGGAAAAAGGATTCCAGGTATACGCCTCTTCTCACGCCCTCAGCGGGGCAGAGCGGGGGATTACCGGCAAATTCGGCGGCGTTGCCCCAGTAGAAATCATCGCTCATACTCTACGCTTTTTTTGGTCAGGGCATGAAAGTCTGCGTAGAAATTGCTGCCATGGCGGCAGATGGAGGTTTTATCCCACCGAACGTGCCCATCCTCTCCATTGGCGGTACAGGCCGTGGAGCAGACACAGCCGTTATTATGCGCTGCTCATGCCAATCACATTCTGGATACTAAGATCGATCAAATTTTATGCAAACCCATACTCCCTTAAATTTCCTTTCGACCCAAATAAAAAAAGAGAAAAACACAGCGTTTTTCTCTTTTTTTTTCTTACAAAATATCTTGACACTCACGCTGCGTAATAGCGTATGATCGTCTTGTCAAGGGGCATATTTTATGAAAACCGTAAAGGAAGTCAGTGATTTGACCGGCATCAGCGTGCGCACGCTACATTATTACGACCAAATTGGTCTACTGCATCCGGCACAGGTCACCAACAGTGGCTATCGGTTGTATGGAGCCGATCAGATGCGGCAGCTCCAACTAATTCTTTTTTTTCTCAAAGAACTCCGGATTCCGTTAAAAAGAAATTATACAAATTTTGAATAGTCCCACCTTTGATCCCAATATAGTCCTGCAGCAACATCGTCAGCTTCTGATTTTACAACGGAAGCAACTGAATGCACTGATTCGCTATGTAGATCAAATGATAAAAGGAGAATGCAACATGCCGTTTACCGCTTTTGACCAAACAGATATCAACAAAACTCGAAAAAAATATGTCGATGAGGTACGAACACGATGGGGAAATACCTCAGCTTATGCCCAAAGCGAGGAAAAAACAAAAAAATATACGGACAGCGATTGGGAAAATATCAAATCAGAAATGGAGGTCATTTTTCTCATTTCGCAGCATTGGCTCGAAAAAAGAACGCCCGGACTGCGATGAAGCACAAAAACTCGTTGCTGCCTGGCAGGCATGCACTATGATTGTTCCACGGAAATGCTCGGACTGGGGCAAATGTTGTTCTGAAATAGAACTATGTCTCTGAACACCACGGAGAAGAACACCTACGTTGTCGCCTGCTTCAGCGAAGTCAAGAGTCTTTCTGAACATTTCAAGACCTGTAACAACAACTTTTCTCTTTTCTCTGTAAGACCAAGGATTTCAACTTCGTCGCCAGTTTTGAGCTGACCTCTTTCAACTCTACCGGTTGCAACAGTACCACGTCCAGTGATTGTGAAGACGTCTTCAACCGGCATAAGGAATGGCTGGTCAGTCCTTACGGTCAGGAGTAGGAATGTACTCGTCAACAGCGTCCATAAGCTCGTGGATGCACTTGTACTCCGGAGCGTTAGGATCCTTAGATGTGCTTTAAGAGCAAGATAGAGCTGAACCCTTGATGATTGGGGTATCATCGCCCGGGAACTCATACTCATTGAGCAGGTCACGGATCTCCATCTCTACGAGTTCCAGAAGCTCGGGGTCGTCAACCTGATCGGTCTTGTTCATGAAAACGACGATATACGGAACGCCAACCTGACGGGAGAGCAGGATGTGCTCTCGGGTCTGCGGCATGGGGCCGTCAGCCGCGGAAACAACGAGAATAGCACCGTCCATCTGAGCAGCACCAGTGATCATGTTTTTACATAGTCAGCATGTCCAGGACAGTCAACGTGAGCATAGTGACGCTTTGTGCTGTCTCATACTCAATGTGAGCTGAGTTGATTGTGATACCACGCTCTTTCTCCTCAGGAGCATTATCGATGTTAGCGTAATCAACGAAATCAGCATCACCTTCAGGTTGCCAGAACCTTTGTGATAGCAGCAGTAAGTGTTGTCTTACCGTGGTCAACGTGGCCAATTGTACCAATGTTTACATGCGGCTTGGTTCTTTCAAATTTCTCTTGCCATTGGAAATTTCCTCCTTATGTAAAAAGAATTTATGCAATGATTTAATCATATTGTATCAATTTTTCTAAAAATTCAAGTACTTTTTTGAAAAAAAAAGTGCTTTAAAATTGATTTTTTTTTCTTTCGGTCATAATCTTTTCAGCAATGTTCTTCGGAACCTCTGCATATGTGTCAGGCTCCATAACATACTGACCACGACCCTGAGTCTTGGAACGCATGTCTGTTGCGTAACCAAACATCTCTGAAAGCGGAACCATGAGCATAACTCTGCTGAACGCCGTTGTCAGCTTCCATGCTCTGGATCATGACCACGACGAGAGTTAAGGTCGCCGATTACATCACCGAGGTATTCCTCAGGAGTGATAACAGTCAACCTTCATGATCGGTTCGAGAAGTACAGGATCTGCCTTCTTCATAGCGTTCTTGAATGCCATTGAACCGGCAATCTTAAATGCCATTTCTGATGAGTCGACTTCATGATAAGAACCATCATAAAGCTCAACCTTAACATCAACTACATTGTAGCCTGCAACAACACCGCTGAGCATTGCGCCCTGAATACCCTGGTCAACAGCCGGAATGTATTCCTTTGGAATAGCACCGCCGACAATGTTGTTAACGAACTCATAGCCCTTGTCCTTGTTAGGATAGATATTGATCTTAACGTGACCGTACTGACCCTTACCACCTGACTGACGAGCATACTTTTTCGTCAACAGAAGCGGTTCCTTGCGGATGGTTTCCTTATATGCAACCTGTGGAGCACCAACGTTTGCCTCTACCTTAAACTCACGAAGAAGACGGTCAACAATGATTTCGAGGTGAAGCTCACCCATACCTGCGATGATTGTCTGGCCTGTTTCTTCGTCTGTGTAAGCCTTAAAGGTAGGATCTTCCTCTGCAAGTTTTGCCAGAGCAATACCCATCTTGTCCTGGCCTGCTTTTGTCTTTGGCTCGATAGCCACCCGAATTACAGGATCAGGGAATTCCATAGATTCAAGATAACCGGAGCCTTCTCGTCACAGAGAGTATCACCTGTTGTTGTATTTTTAAGACCAACGGCAGCAGCGATGTCACCTGCATACACGCAGTCGATATCTTTTCTGTCGTTAGCGTGCATCTGCAAGATACGACCGAGACGCTCGTTGGTCCTTAACTGAGTTGTAAACAGTTGTGCCGGCAGAAACTGTACCGGAGTAAACTCTGAAGAAGCAGAGCTTACCCACAAACGGGTCAGTAGCGATCTTGAATGCGAGAGCTGCGAATGGCTCATCATCAGAAGAATGACTGTCTTTCAACCTCATCGCCTGTTTCAGGGTCAACACCCCTTGATAGCAGGTACATCTGTCGGAGCAGGCATATAATCAACAATAGCGTCCAAAAGCTTCTGAACACCTTTGTTCTTGAATGAAGATCCGCAAGTCATCGGGTTGATCTGCATAGCCAATGTTCCCTTACGGATAGCCGTGTGAATCTCTTCTTCTGTGATAGTCGAAGGATCATCGAAGTATTTTTCCATGATCGCGTCGTCACATTCTGCCAAAGCTTCAAGCATCTTGTCACGCCATTCTTCAGCTTCAGCCTGAAGATCTGCCGGGATTTCTTCTATGCTATAGTCGGCTCCCATCGATTCGTCATGCCAATAGATGGCCTTCATCTTGATCAGGTCGACGATACCTTTGAATGTTTCTTCAGCACCGATAGGAATCTGGATAGGACACGGATGAGCGCCCAATACTTCCTTAACCTGGCGAACTACTTCATAGTAGTTTGCACCTGAACGGTCCATCTTGTTTACGTAACCGATACGAGGTACATTATATTTATCAGCCTGACGCCATACAGTCTCAGACTGGGGCTCCACACCACCTACGGCACAGAATGTAGCAACAGCACCATCCAATACACGAAGAGAACGTTCAACCTCTACTGTGAAGTCAACGTGTCCCGGAGTGTCAATCAAGTTGATTTTATAACGGTTGCCCAAATAGTTCCAGAATGTAGTCGTAGCAGCGGATGTGATTGTAATACCGCGTTCCTGCTCCTGGGCCATCCAGTCCATCGTAGCAGTACCATCATGAGTCTCACCGATCTTGTGGTCAAACCTGTGTAAAACAAGATACGTTCAGAAGTCGTTGTCTTACCAGCGTCAATGTGAGCCATGATACCGATGTTCCTAGTGAACATCAATTGCTTATCGTTGTTTGCCATATTCTTTTTATTGCCTTAAAAATTAAAATCTGAAGTGAGCGAACGCACGGTTAGCCT
>VOFE01002286.1_pt1 | contig 84000 bp, 128 predicted proteins | sample 5384071 | NCBI WGS metagenome assembly VOFE01 (sample SAMN12384724, study PRJNA508395) | human gut metagenome | isolation source: healthy gut D | host: Homo sapiens
CGGCTGCCCGGATATCGGGACGCTTCCCCTCATTGCAAACGTCCTGGAGACCAGCATCGACTCCCCTGTTCGGCGAGGTCGGGCCGTCCGTTTATCCGGCGCCGGAACCGCCTCCCGCCGAACCTGTTCCGGGGGAAGTGCTCCCCGTTTTTAAGGAGGAGACAGAAGCCGCACGGGAAGAGGGTGTCCGGGTTGTGTTTTCCGCCGGGAACCTCGAGTGCTGTTCCAACATGACGCCGGAGCGTATCGAGGGTCAGGTGGTGTATTTTGCAGACGGCAGCAGTGCGGATTTAAAGACGCGCACCGTTGTCAACTACGGCGGCGGCGTCCTCAAAATCCGCGAGGCCGAACGGCACGACACATACGGCCCGGGTTTTGCCGAGAGCATTTCGCGCCAGGTGGATGAAGCGCTTCAGGGCGCGGGCATTGAAAAGCTTGAGAACCTGGGCGAGATCATTTCCTGAGAGCGCGTCAATCAGGCCCTCAGCGGAATGGGCGGCAAAAGCCTTGATCTATCCATGGCCACCGCGGGCAAACCCGGCGAGCTTATTTGGAACGGCGTCAATATTGATTCGCTCGACGTATCGGCCGCCGGCAATGTGGACGTCACCGTACATAGCGGCACGTCCGGCCAGTGGAGCGTGGTCGCGCGCGGCCGCCACGAGTTTTTAAACAGTCTACACTGCATTGAGGACGGCAATGTCTTAAAGCTTATATCCCAGCCCTACAAGAGTGTGCGCGGGTTCTTTGGCGGTTCCAAGAATACCATCGACATCTGCACCGGCTTCACCCAAGGCGTGGAACTCGACGCCAAGGTGAGTGGTTCCGGCGACTTCACCTGCGAACCATCCTTCCAGTCGAGCAGGGTATCCGTCAGCGGCTCCGGTGATATCGAACTGACGGACGCGGGGAATCTTACCTGTACGGTCAGCGGTTCCGGCGACATTGCGTTCGTTTCCGCAAACAACGCGAATATCTCGATCAGCGGTTCCGGCGACATTGAGGCAGGCCAGCTCGGGGAATCAGCGAGCTCAAGATCAACGGTTCCGGTGACTCAAACGTCAGTTCCGTGACCGGGCAGCTCCGGTGCCGTATCGGTGGTTCCGGCGACATCGGACTCGGTTCCGTCGCACTCCAGGAAATGTCCGTCAGCATTACAGGTTCCGGTGAAATATCCGTTGCGGAAGGTAAGGCGGACCGCCTGTCTTTGAAGCTCACAGGTTCCGGCAGCTTTGAAGGCGAGTCCTCACCGTTGGCGAACTTGAGGCCGAGTTAAACGGCCCTTCCGAGGCCATGATCGGACGTCTGCTTGGTAAATCTGTTGAGCGTATCAGCCGCGTATCCACCCTGCGCATCCTCTCGCGCGGCTGATCCGGGAAACGTCAAAGCCCGGCGTAATTGAGGCCCTCCGCCGTGCGTTCGGCGATAACAAAGCCCCTCTCACAAAAATGTGAGAGGGGCTTTGTCTTTGACGGTTAGCTGACGACGGTTTTTGCAGATCCGCCGTCAGCAGCTCGGATTATCCATACTGGCCCGCTTTCAGGTCCCGGCGTTTCGCACGGCAGAGCGACGTAAATGCGGCACGTCCGCCGGCTCTTCGGCAAAACGTTGCCGGAACGCCGCGTCCTCCGCCGCTTTACGAGCGCCGGTTTTGATACCGTCGCAGCTTCCCCAAGTATTACGGCCAGCCAAAGCCGTTTGTCTTTCCCGGCTTTCGGGAAGAGGGACTGCAATCAATTTATACAGAAAGCAGCTTTCAGCATAAAACGCTGAAAGCTGCCAAAAGCCCATCTTTAACAAGAATATGCCGACTTCCGCTTGCGGCATACCCGCAACGCGCACCCTGCATCCGCCGGGAAGGCTTACGCACACCTCCGCCAAACGCCGTCAAGCCACCAAGCTTAAATCGGGGAATACGGACTGCTGAAGTCCTGATAAAGCTGCGAATCCGTGACCTCGCCGTTAATTAAAAACTGCACCCGGTCGATATAGGAAAGCTCGCACAGCGAGTTGACAAACGCATAGAGCTTCAAGCTCTCCCCTTCGTCGTTTTTGATCGCGACACTGAAAAAAGCCTTCGTTGAAATTGAGATAGCAAACGCGGTTTCGAATTTCAAGACCCAGAAACAAGGTGCTGTCGGAAACGATATGGTTGATCGAGCCGTCGCTGCGCCTGCCGCCCATCAGGATTGACACGATCGTCTCGGCCGGCTGCTCCGCGTCGGAAAGCGTACGGGAAAACACGTCCGTTTCAAGAACTTTTTCGTTCCTGTTCGGAAAATAAATCACGAACTCATAGTCCCGCAGGCGCATAAAATCCGTGTTGTCCACCACGTCGTCCGGCGTCATGACAATATGCTCGCCCTCGCCCTCCACGGTAATCATCACGCCGTTTATCTTCACGCCGTTTACGCTGTCCAACGCAAAAGCGTCAATACCGTGCAGTAATCCGCGACGGTCCGCTCGATCCCCTCCAGCGTGCCGTAGGGCTCGCTGAAATCCACCGTCAGTATTCCCCTGTCTGAGATCTCTACGGAACGCACCGCCGTCCGGCGGGGAATACGCTCATCAGTCCTTCATCCTCAGGTTCCGTCATGGCAAGCTGCAGGGCAAGGATGCACAGCCGCTCGCCTTCGGCAGCCGCAATTCTGCGCGTCAGATACGCAAACGTGCTCCCGTCCGAGGGGTGCACGGCACGGTACGCAATGCGGACCTCCATCAAATCGCCCTTTTCCGCGCAGCCGTAAAGACACGCGAGCAGCAACAGCAGGCAGACCGGCACCGCGGCAAAACGGCGTAAACGCATTTCGTAAAGCCTCCTTAGAAAAGCTGATAGTCCGGCGACATCGCCGGAACCGTAAATGTAAAACGGGCGCCGCCGGATTCCCGGTTTTCCGCCCAGACCCTGCCGCCGTACTGCTCCACGGTCTTTTGCACGATCGACAGGCCCAGGCCTGTGCCGCCGGACTCGCGCGAACGCGCCTTGTCCACACGGTAAAAGCGCTCAAAAATATGTTCCAAATCGCTCTCCGGGATCCCGATGCCGGTATCGTCCACGATACAGTACACAAGCCCGTCCCGCGCATAGGTCAGCACACGGACGGAGCCGCCCGGATGGTTATATTTCAGCGCGTTTTCCATCAGGTTGAACACAATCTGATAAATACCGTCCTCCTCCGCCATTATAAGGCAGTTATCCTCCGTCTCGCAGGAGACGGCGATGCGGTAATGCTCCGCAAGAGGCGTCAGCATCCGCGCCGCGCGCTGCACCACATAGGAGACGTTTACCGGCGCAAACTCCTGATGGAGCTGCACGTCAAGCCGCGTCAGGCGCAGAAGCCGGTCCGTGATGCGCGTCAGGCGCACGATTTCCTCGCTGATGTCGTTTAAAAAGTCGCGCACGTCGTCAATGCTCATGCCGCGATTTTGCAGGATGGAGTCCGTTAACAGCTTGATGGAGGCAAGCGGTGTTTTCAGCTCGTGCGACGCGTTTGAAACGAACTGCCGGCGGAGGTTTTCCGTCTCCTCCAGACGGCCGGAGAGTTCGTTGAACTCGTCCCCGATCAGGCTGATCTCATCCTTTCCGAGCGAGGGGACGCGGTGGCTGTAGTTTCCCTCGCGCACCTGCCCGATCGCGACGATCAGGCTGCGGATGCGGCGGCGCAGCGCGGAGGAGAAGAGCAGGCTGACGACCAGCGTAAAGAGGGAGAGGACGAACGAAATATATAGAAGATAGCGCTGCATGGAGAGCAGGAGCTCGCCCTGCTGCGCGTCATACTCATAAAAATAGACCGCGCCAAAAACCTCGCCGCGGTACGTGATCGGCACGGAGGCGCTCGACTCAAAAGCGCCGTCCGCATACGTGCAGTGGAAAAAGTCATTGCCGGAAAGCGCCGAAATCAATTCGGGCATGACAAGGCGGCGCCCCGCGAGGCTCGACTTTTCCGAGCTGTCGAAGAGCACTTTCCCTTTCGTATCCGTAACGAACACACGGCCCTCGCCGTAAATATCAAGCAGGGACATCACGGCCGCAATCCGTTCGCCGTCTAACGACTGGAGCCCCGAAAGGCTGGACGAGACGATGTTGGCGGTACGCAGCATGTCCCCGCGCTTGGTCTCCACCATCAATTCCTGCGCGGTCATCAGCGGATACGTGTTGATCAGCACCACGATCACCACGATAATACCCGCGAAAAGCGCCATCAGCTTGAAGCTGAGACTGTGTACAAATTCCGGCAGGAACCCTTCATCCTTACTGTTTGAAATAATAGCCTACGCCCCATTTCGTGAGTATATATTCAGGCTGCGCAGAATTTGCCTCGATCTTCTCCCGCAAATGCCGGATATGCACGTCTACCGTGCGGATATCGCCCGGGGAGTCATAGCCCCAAACGGTGCTGAGCAGGTTTTCGCGGGAGTAAACGCGCCCGGGATTGCGCATGAAAAGCTCCAGCAGGTCAAACTCCTTGACGGTGAGCACCACAGGCATTCCTTCCACGGACACACTGCGCTCCAGCGTATCCAGCTCGACACCGCCGCGCGTGATGCGGTGCGCGTTGTCGTGCCGCCCGTGCTCCCGGCACGGCGAAGGATTGCGCGGATGCGCGCCTTCAGCTCCAAGATGTTAAAGGGCTTCGTAATATAGTCGTCGGCGCCATACTCAAACCCGATGAGCTTGTCGTTATCGCCCGTCTTTGCAGTCAGCATGATGACCGGGACGTTTGAAAACTCCCGGATGCGGCGGCAGGCCTCCAGGCCGTCGATCTTCGGCAGCATGAGGTCGAGCAGGATGACGTCGTACTTATTTTCGTTGACGAGACCGACTGCTTCTTCCCCGTCATAAGCGGCGTCCACCTCGTATCCGTCGTTTTCCAGATTAAACTTAATGCCCTTAACAAGCAATTTTTCATCGTCTACTACGAGTATTTTCATTGAAATGCTCCTTCGGCGCCAACGGCACAGTTATTTTAAGTAAATTCATTTGACATCCAACGTCGGATTGGTTAAAATGAAGAATAAAAAGCTGTGAAGCTCTGCGTGATTCCATAGATAGTATGCCTGTTTTTCCAGGAAAAGTAACGCTATTTCGGATTTTTTCCTTCCAGGCAGGCGTTTTGCGGCCTGTCCGGCCGGTATTTTGCGGGAATATGGCGCGCGTCCGGCGGCGTCCGCCCCACAAAATCCGATTTTTTCCAAATTGTAAGAGGAAAACGATAAAACGGCAGGTTTTCAAATAAAAACCCCGCTTGAATGTTTCATGAAATAGTATAACACAAAATTCGAAAGTTTCAAATATCTTTATCATAAATTCCCTCGCGGAGGGAAGGAGCGAAAATGACCCAACGCACATGCAAAGCGGCGGCGGCGCTGCTTTCCGTTTTCTTCATCCTGTGCTCACGCCCGGCGCCCATGCGGTCGCGCGGGAGGATGAGCCGAAGATCCGGTCTAGCGCCGCGCTGCTCTATGAGGTGAACAGCGGCGAGATCATCTATGAAAAAACATCCGGCAAAAGGCCTACCCCGCCAGTACGACAAAAATTATGACAGCCCTGCTGGCAATTGAAAACTGCCAGATGGACGAGCCCGTTACGGTCACGCGCACGGCGCTGAACACCGTCTCGCCCGGCTCCAGCATCGCGGGGCTGCAAAACGGAGAAGTGCTCACCATGTATCAGATGCTCGAGTGTCTGCTCGTCGCTTCCGGCAACGATGCCGCGGCCGTCATAGCCGCGCACGTGGGCGGGAGCGTTGAGAAGTTTGTTGAGATGATGAACACGCGCTCCGATGAGCTCGGCTGCACGAGCACGCATTATATGAACCCTTCCGGCCTGCACGACGAAAAACCACTACACCACGGCAGAGGACCTATTAAAGGTCACGGCAGAGGCCATGAAGCATTCGGAATTTACCGAGATCGTCGCCCGCGCACAGGTCACCATCCCGGAAACGAATAAGGTAGACCATCCGCGCTACTTTTAACAACACAAACCAGCTTCTCTCCCAGGCTACCACGAGCGTCAACCTGTACAGCAAGGCGACCGGCGTCAAAACCGGCCACACAACGCCCGCGGGCTACTGTCCGTCTCCTCCGCGGAGGACGCCGGGCTCTCCTTCATTGCGGTCGTCCTGGGCGGATATCTCGACGAGTACAGCGGTCGCAATTACAGCTATGTCGATTCGATTAACCTGTTCCTCTGGGGATTTTCGGATTTTGGCTACCGGACGGTCGTCAGCTCGTCCGACCTTGTGAAGGAGCTGGAGATTGGTCTCGCGAAAGAAAAGGACTATGTGATCCTGCGCGCGCGGCGGAGGATGTGACGGCCTTTTTGCATGAGGACGACGACATCGACGCAATATTTTCAAAGACCATCTCGGTCAGGGGAAGGCATCACCGCGCCGGTCGAGGCCGGCGACGTGCTGGGCACCATGACGATCATGCGCGGTAGCGAGGTTTATGCCCGCGTCGATCTTGTCGCGATGAACACCGTGGAGCGCCGGAGGGACTATATTATTTCGACCGGATGGGGACCTTCTTTGCAAAGCCCGCCGTGCGTGCCGGCGTGGCGCTCCTGCTGGCCGCGCTGATTGTCTATATCGTGTTTGTCATCCTTATAATAAGCGCCGCCGCAACATCAATAAGCGCAAGCGCCGGAAGGGGCTCGACGACTGACGGAAGAAGGCGCGCCCGCGGTTGACAGCGCAAAGCCGGGTGTATTTTCTTTTGAAAAAAGCTTGCAACTTGTACTTTTTCATGCTATAATATATGATACTTATGTGAAATAGGGTGGGTGTACTGATAAATGGAAACTTTAAATCTGATCATCAGCATTGTACAGGTCGTTCTGGCCGTTGCGGTCATCGCTCTTGTCCTTTTGCAGCAGGGCAAGCGTGCCGGTCTTTCCGGCGCTATTTCCGGCGGTGCCGAGACGTTCTTTGGCAAGAATAAAGCAAGCTCCATGGATACCATGCTCAGCCGTCTGACGATTATTCTTTCCGTACTGCTTGTCGTTTCAACCTTCGCGCTGAATTTTGTCCGCTGAATTGCGGGATTTCAGCAGTAAGCTCCGCAGAAGCAAATCCCATCCGTAAACAGTTACGGATGGGATTTTTTATGACGCGCAAAGGGCAGGAGTGCCCGCCGGATATCCGGCGGGCACTCCTTTTTTATAAGCGATCCCTGCTGCCGTTTCCTTTAAACAGAGGACGCAGCACTGGACTGACCGGTCAAACGTCCGCCGATGACAAGACTAAAAGCTCCCGGCTTGGGCTTTGCTCTGGGTAACGTCAGACCCTCTGCCACACGCCGTCGAGATACCTGTCGCCGATGCCGAACGCTTCCGGCAGCTCGACAAACCCCATCCGCGCGGCGAACGCCGCGTCGGACACGACAATATTGACGCATACGCCGTCTTTTTATCACTGCATACCGCATAAATCCTCCTTACTGCGGCAGGGCAAGCGGTGCAGACCACTCGATCAGCGCGTAACCATTCCCGCCCTTTCCGCCGCTGTTGATGAAACTGTATTTATTGCTGGACGTCGGCGTGCTCCGGTCTATATAAGGCGCGCAGCCCCACCGCCGCCGCAGCCGTATCCCGTGGCGTTTCCCGCGGGCGACTGCGTGCCGCTGATATGGCCGGCCATGCTAAACCTGCTGCCGTGACCGCCGCCCATTAAGCCCGGACCGCCTTCAATTACCAGTGTTTTGCCACCGTTTGTGATCTCCGTATCCGACGTTTTGACGGTGTTGCGCACGCCCGGGAAATAACCTGCGCCGGACGCGCCCCCGTATAAGTCTAGCTTGGTTCCAGGCGTCGTCATTCCGACATGCACAATGTGGCCGCAGCCCTTGTTTCGCTGCGAGGTGTTTAACAGCACCTTGTCCCCGACCGCCATGGACGACTCCCCGCCCACGGTGGCAAACGCATCGCAGGAAGTGAACACCGGCTGGGTGTCGTAGCTGACGCCCGCCGCGCTCATCACATAGTTGCGGCCGCTGCGCCGTTTCCGCCCGCGCCGATCACGAATGTAGGTCTCGCTCTGATACAGCGCGAAGCGCTTCGTCACCGCAACGGAGGCGTCACCGCTTGCGCCGATGAAATAGGCGCGGGGGTAGTTCGAATTGGTGTTAAGCGAGGTATCATAAACCGCGAAACCGCTCCCGCCTCCGCCTCCGCCGCCAATCAGCGTAATCGTATAGACGCCGTCGTATGGCGGCGACCACGTGCCGGACGTGGTGATCAGGTGCCTCAGATAGAAATCGCCCATCCCTGGGCCAGCTTTTTCGACCGTGACGGCGCCGTCGGCCAGCTTTCCGCCCGTCACACAGCCGTCGGCCAGCTTCTCCTCCGTCACGGCGTTTTGCGCAAGCTTTGCCTCTGTCACGATCCCGTCTTTCAGTTTTACGCCCTCGATTGTGTCGTCCGGAATCGCACCGACCGCCGTCCGTCGATCAGCGTCTTGAGCGACGCAAGCTGCTGCGCGACGTTTCGTCCCCGATACCCTCGATTTCCGCCGCACCGATGCGGTGCGCGCCGGAACACGCCGACTCCGTGGCGTTTAACTGCGTTTTCAACGTGTTGACGTGATCGCGGAGCTGGTCGGATATCCCCTGGATCTGCGCACGGATTGCGTCTTCGCTTTCCGGCTCCGTCGGGGAGTACTCGTGGTTCTTCAGGCCGTCCTCCGGCGCAAACGCAAAAGCCTCGAATAAAATTGGGTCATTGGGCATACCGTGCCCCTCCTTTACTTCAATTTATAGTCAAACCGGTACTGCACGACAATGTCGGCGAGCGACAGGTCGCGCGATACGTCTGCGCTTTCCAGCTCAATGGAGAAAAACAGGACGCGCCGCCGCAAGGGACGCCTGGAGAACGTCCGGAAATAGCCCGGCACGTCCCAGGAAAACTTCGACCAGTTAAAGAGCCGCCAGCTGAAGCTGGACACTTTGAGGTTCACAGGCTCCGAAAGCGAGACGTCGCTTTTTTTCTCGTCAAACAGATAACGCACGGCGGTATCGCTGGACACCGCGCCGCGGCAGACAAACCAGATGCGTTCAAGCGTCTTGTACCAGTTCGGCCGTCCAAAGTCGAGCGCCGCGCTGCGCCAGTGCGCCGCAATCGCCTGTCCAAAATCGTTGAACTGCCGCACGAACTGCACAACAACGCCGTTTTCTTCCCCGGCAGCCTCCCGTCTTGCATAGTAGAGCGTGTTCTCGTGAGAAAACCACGCAACCGCCGGGATATTGTCAAAATAGTACCAGGAAAGCCCGCGTAGCGCGTCCTCGTCCGTGCTGTTGCGCACGGGCCGCGCCACGTTGTCCCAGAGGTAGACGTGCCCGCCGACGCTTAACCAGTACCGTCCCTCAAAACAGCACGCGGAAGCCTCGGTCAGCCTTTCCCGCGGCTCCGCCAAGAGACGCGGATTCACATTGCGGCTCACGGTCAGGACGTTGTGCTCGTTTTCGCGGCTCGTCGAAGTGATGACGCTGACGCCCTGCTGCGTATTGGCGAACACGATACGGTTATCAATGTTGCAGATACTGCCCGGCATGTCGCACCCGACGACCGGGCTTAAGATATTCGCCGTGAGCTTTGTCGTACCGGCGGAATAGCTGTAGCTGACCGTCGCGATCTCATGCGCCTTAAACACCGCCAGGAGATCGTACTGCCTGCCAAAACCCGTGATATCCTCGTCGTCTCCCCACATGGAGCCGGTTTTCCGTCGGGAAATAGGTGGGCTGGTACTGCTGCGAATAGTAGAGCGTATTCGTCCCGTTCCGCCGAGCATCACGCGGCTGTCGCCCGCGTAGACGATCGCGTGGCGGCAGGCGAGAAGGTCCGCGCTTTGCGCCGCGTCCGTTCCCGTGAGCGTAAAGACAACGTTGTTCGTCCCGGCGGAGGGCGCGGCGCTGAACGTCGCCTTTTGGTTCGTGCGGTTGAAGGAAAAGCCGTTATTTTCCTTCATCTCGACGCCGTTCACCGTCACGGTCACAGCGTCGGCCGCGACCGAATACCCCGCCGGCATGGTATAAACGGTACTGCTCCCGTCGCCGGAAAACGCGACGCGGTAGCGGTTTGTCAGCACGTTTATACTGCCGGACGTACTGCCCGCGACGCTGCCGGACGGCGAACGGTCCGCGTAGACGATCGGCACATACGGCTCCACAGCGCTGAAACCGTCCTCAGACAAAACCAGATAATCCACGCCGTTTTAAGAAGTACACCGCATCGCCGTAACGGAAAAACGTCCCCTTTGGCGCCATACCGTCTATACCCTGTAAGTCGCCCACCTTTATAGAAACGCCGCTTTCCAGATCCATGCGATAAAGTCCCAGCCCGGCCTGCAAGACCACGCCGCCCGTACCGTCCGCAATGGCCGCCATAATCTCCACGCCCAGGTTCAGGGTACCCGCGGCGCTGTCCCCAGCGCTTTGTTAGCGTGCCCTCGTAGAACCAGACATTGCGGCAGTCCGGGGACTGCGACGTATCGAGCGTATGCGGCAGGTCGGTCACGTTCAGCCCGCCGTCAATGCGGCCGTCCGTCCCGCCCAGACGCAGCTCGTGCGTTTCGCGCGCCGGGAAACGCGGGGAAAACCGTGTGCTCATACGCACCGTCCCCCAAACAGCGTGTTCCGCACACGGACGCCGGCACGGCCGTCCAGCGCGGACACCTTATCCCCGTAAAGGTTCAAAAAGAGCTGCGAGAGGTTCGGGTCCTCGTCCGTCAGAAGCAATGCCGCCACGTAATAAGGGATCGCCTCCGCCGCCTCGTCCGGCACGCCGAGCACCGCGGTTTCGGCGCTCTCCTCCCCGATCGTGTGGGGATAGACCGTATACTCCAGCGCCACAGCGCCGTCAAACGCCCACGGGAAACCGATTTTCCCCGCTTCAAGGACGTAAAACCCACGCACGCTCCGCTCCACAAACCGGTAAGACGGCGTGATGGCCTTCACGCCGCCAAAGTCCGAGGGCAGCGCGTGAAACCTGCGCGTATCAAGAACCGGGACTTCCTCATTTTTGGGGAACGACCGGTAGAGTCCCGCCGCCGCAATGTACGCGCCGGCGGCGTCCAGCGTCAGGCGCATGTTTGCGTCCGCGTGCGGCGGCGCGTCCAGCTCGCCATACACGGTCTCAAGCTTTCCGCCGCCCACATGCGCGACGGCCAAGACCTCCTGCCACACGCCGCCCGACTCCCGCTCCAGAATCGCGGTCAGGTCCCCGTCGCACAGCAGGGAGAACGCGGACGCGCCCTGCCCAGTCAGCGTCAGACGCCCCTCAGGTAGTGCATCCCCGTGCGGGAGTCGAGCGGGCGCAGCGCGCGCTGCGTATAGGTCACGCGCCGAGTGAGCGGGCAGCGCCGGGCGAGTTCCTTCTGCGCCGTGTCCACGGCGCTTTTGGCGCGCGACGTATAATCAAGGAGCGCGGGATCGGGGGACGTGATACGGTCGCCCGACACGCTATAGTAATTGATTAGTTTGTTTGTTTTTCAAGGCATTCGCCCAGTGTCATAACGCACCTCCTGAAAAGCCGCCCCGTCCGGACGTGCCGGACGGGGCAACGGCCCCTTACGCGGGATTTGAGAATATGATTGGTCTGGCGTCCGTCCAGCCCACGCCGAAATCCACATAAGGCACGATACGCGCGATGAGCGGGTTATCGAGCGCCGCGCGGATGACCGTCGGACGGCTGATGTAAATGACCTTCGCACACTCGCGCAAAGGCTCGCGTCCGCGACGGCCCACTGCTTCGCGGTAAAGCCCACGTCGCCGCCGCCGATGACCATGTACTGCATTCCGCAGACGGGGTTTGCGGCATTGTTTGCATTGTCCGGGTTGAGCTGCGGCGACATCTTGGCCTGCGGGCCGCAGATCTCGCGCGCCTTGCCTTCAAGCTCCGGGGAGACGAGCAGGATGCCGTTTGAGAAATAGTCGGTCAAAAAGGCAGGCCGTCCGGCGTCACAAAGCGATTTGCCATGATGTTCGCCTTCGTGATGGCGGCGACGGAGAGCTCGTCCGTGATGAGGTTTGCATAGGTACCAGCGTCCGTGTCCGCGACGGCCACGCCGTCTTCGTCATGGTCGGACGCGATGGGGTGATCCGCCGCGGCCCACGGCTTGCCGTCGCCGCCCAAAACGTCCTGGCGGAACGCGCTGCCGAACATGCGCAGGACGCCCATATAGACGCTCATCGCGGCGGAGTACGCCGCACGGCGGCCGGCGCTTCTGGCCTCGCCGGACTTATCGATCTTCGCGTACTTATAGTCGATGTCGATCGCGCCCGCCTTCTGAATGGGACGGATGACGGTGATAAAACCGCGACGCTGGTCCATGTTGTGCAGCTCACCCGTGTCCTCCGGCAGCTCGCCGTAGCCGCCCATGCCCTCGACGCGGTACTCCGCGGAATGGGAGTCCACCTCCGAGACGATCTTGCGCAGCGCGCCGAGACGGTTGCGGTACTCATAGTCGAATACACGGTCGATCAAGGGGGTACAGGTCGTTTTTCCAAGCGTTATTGATATTTGTAACAGCCATACTATGCCTCCTTATTCTGCGCTGCCCGCGTAAACGTGCAGCTTTGCCATCAGGTAAATGCGCCCGCGCGCCACGTCGTGCCCCACGACCTTCAAAACGAAGTCGCTCGCGGCAGTATTCAGCGTCAATTTTTCGCCGTCCACGTCCAGCGCGCCGAGGGACGCGCCAATAGGCGGATAGACCTCGTACCGGTCGCCAGCCGTCACAGCGCCCGAGAGCGTCTGGTCCAGCGTAAACGTTTTGCTGCTCCCGGCGTAGTCCGAAATACCGTAAACCGTACCGGGCGCGCCGCCGTTCGTACTGGAAGCGGCGTGGGAGACGAGCTTCAACTTGCCGGTATTAAATGCGTCGTCCGCAAACGCGGCGAGCGCGGTGTCCACGACGGTGGTCGTGCTGCCGCCCGTTGCGGTCACGACAGGCGCCGGGCACGCGTAAATGGTCGCCGGACCGTCCGCCACGCGCACCCGCGTGCCGTCCGCGCGCGGGTCGAGGAGCGACGCCTCGCCCGTGTGGTTTTCAAGACACACGCCCAGAATCGCGCCGGACTGTGACGCGCCCGCCGCTGCGGCCTTGCCGTTTGTCAAAACGACCACCTGGCCGCGGCGCAGCACGGCCGACGCGGCGACGTCGTACTCGCCCTCCGGGATGATCGCCGCGGATTTATCTTTGATGATCTCCATAAAACCCTCCTGTTTTTACGCCGTCAGCCCTTTAAAGCCGCGGCATATTCCTTTGCGGTCATGGCGTATTCCGGATGCTCGCGGTTCCACGCGACCAGGAACGCACTCTGCGCGTCGGAGAGCCCCGCGGCGGGACGCGCTCGTGCGCGCGCGGCCGCTCCCCGTCGCGCGGTTTGCGCGTCCGCGGTACTTTTCCGCGAGCTTCTGCTCCAAAGCTTCGCAGAACGTGAGGTAATCGCCGTAAACCGTCGCTAAATCCAACGTCTTTCCGCGCGCGAACAGCACAAACTGCGCGTCCGCACACAGCGCGGCAAGGTCCGCGTCCGGGTACGCCTCGGCAAACTCCTCGATGCCCGCCGCAAGCTCCTCCTGCGGCGTCTCCGGGAAGAGCGCCGTCAGCTTTTCCAGCTGCCCGGGCTCTAAGGTCCCGGTCTCCTCAAACTTTTTTCTTCCATAGCAGCCTCCTTCTTTCGTCATTCGCCGTCCGGGACTTCGGCGGCCGCCCCGGCATCCGGCTGCGCGTCCTGCCGCGCCTCGGCCTCCTGCACAACGGTTCCGCCGGCAGCTTCCGCCGCGTCCTCTTTCGCGAATATCTTTTCAAAATGTTCCTCGATTTCGCCCGCGCGTTCCAGCCCCAACAGCCGCAAAACGTCCATTACGAGCGGATAGTTTTCACGCGTCACCTGGTGCCCCAAAAGGGAGTCGATCGCGCTAAGCGTGAACGTATTGCTGCGGCGCATACCGTCGCCCGCGCTGACGTAGGCGTCCACAATGGGGAAATATCCGCGCTCATCCAAAAAGTTGTTGGCATTGAAGGTGAATACCTTCGGCTCTCCCCCGTTCTGTGCGCCGAGGAAGATCACGCGGTCCTCGTCGTAAAACTCCAGCGCCGTCCAGTCGATCAGGGTGTAAAGCCGCGCGAACGCGTTGATACGCTCGCTTTTTTCGGGACACTCCGCGCGTCGCTGCGCTCGATGAGCTGTGAAAGCGCGGCGGCGGAGGTCAGGCTCGTCTGCACAATGCCTTTGTCGATATCAAGCGTGCCGAGCGTCTCGGAGATCATCTCGCGCAGCTTCGCGGTCATCTCAAGATGCGCCGCGTTGCCGCCGAACCCGCCCAGGCGCGCAACCTTCCCCCATTGCGCCGGGCTTTAACCGCCATAGCGCGCCGGGACGGTTTTCCGGCTCCTCGGAAAAGGCGTCGTGCTCCGCCAGGATGATGTCGCTGCCGAGAAACGCGCTGGAAAGCTGGGCGATGCTCAGTTCGCGGTCGACCGCGTCCACCAGCGTGACGATCGGCGCCACGTCGCCGGAACCCCAAAACGCGTCGGGGTTCGACACCCGGTACTGGATGACAAACGGGTAGCTCGTGTTATAGGGCGACGTGCGCTGCCAGTACTTTTCAATATGCCGCAGCTCGTAGCCGCCCGCCTGAATGCTGCAACAGATATCGCCGTCGCCGTCGCGGTACCAGTGCTCCGTCACGGCGATCACGTCGTCCTGCGCGCTATACGTCTCGGGCTCCGGCGCGCCGTATGGGTCAAAGGCGCGCGCGAGCTGCTCGATATCCGCGCCGAGACGTTTCAGCTCCGCGCCGTACATGCGCGCAAACGCGCGCCGGTGCACGGGATACACAAACTGCAAGTACTCGCACTCGTCGAGACGTTTCGCGGACGGGTCGGGGTACAAAAACCGCGGATCGACCGGCGTGACGCGGATATCCCCGCCGCCCGCGTCGTCCCAGTAGACCTTCCAGGCCGAGCTGCCCGTGATGAGACAGCGGCGGTCGTTCGACGCCATCTCGTCCGCCACGCGGTTGCGCGAAAGGATATAGCGCACCACATCCTCACGCTGCCGGGCGCGGGCGCTGTCTAAATCGTCGTCGCGGCCGCGGAACTCAAACTCCGGCAGCTCGGACGTAATCTGGCTCTCGACCTGCAAATAGGGGTCGGGCGACATCGCGGCGATCAAGGGATGCCCGCGTCGCGGCAGCTCTCGGCAATTTCCAGCTGCGTGCGGTGGCGGCCCGCGTAATACTCGTAGCAGAGCTGCCAGCGCTCGTCGGCCTCGGCGCGGTAGCTTTTGCATAGTCGAATAAGAACCGCGCCGTCCTGACCCGTGCCTCGGGCGTTTGATAATCATAAATACTGTTCATACCGTTCTCCTTCTCTATAAAACCACCGCGCGCGGCTTCCTGCCGAACCGGGAGGAAGCGCGCAGGCCGCGCGTATCCTCCCGCGCCGGGACGGGACGGCCGGCCGCAAAGTACCGCAGCGCGTCCGGCGCGTGCGTCAGCTCATGCGGAGTCACGGCGGCGTCGTTCGGGTTCTTCGGGTCGCGGGCCAGGGACGGCAGCGTACGGATCAAATTTTCGCAGCTGCGAAACACCGTAAGCGCGGCGCGCATCCGTTCCTGCTCGTCCTCATAGGGCCTCAGCCACTCGTGAAGGTCGTACCAGCCCGCCACGCGGTCGTTTTCCGCGCGCGTCAGCGGCACGCCGTGTTCGGCGAAGATCGCCGCCGCCGATTTACCCGTATCCTGCCGCCGGTTCCAGAGGTCCGGCGGTGCGAAATACTGGTAAATCTCCTCGCCGTCCTGGATGCGGCTGCGGATCAGCTTCGCCGCGTCCGAGACGATGAGCCCGCTCTCATAGATCTCCTTATAGACCCACGCGCCGCCGGACGTGTCCATCGCGATGAAGTACGCGGCCAGCATGTCAAGTCCGTAGTCAAGCGTCACATACCGCCGCCAGTGCGGCGGTATCCGAAGTCCTGACAGGTGTGGACGCTCTCGCGCCACTCCGGGAAGTACTGCCCGCCCGTCACGCCCCACTCGCCGAGCCCGTATACACGGTAACCCTCGGGATCGAGCGCGCGGCGGCGTTCCATCCGTTCGTGGAACCCCGGTCGATAAAGCGGTTGTCAAGGTAAGTCGAGTGATTCGTCAGCACATCCGGGCTCTTTCGGTCGAAAAACGGCCTTTCAGCCAATGGTTCGCGCTGACGGGATTGAAGGTCAGCTTGATCTGATAAAAAGCCCGTCCGGCAGACGGCCGCGCAGGCGGTCGTCGATGATCTCGAAGTCGCCTGCTTCCAGCTCCGTTGCCTCCTCGATCCAGACGTCCGTGAGCTTGCCGGAGGAGAACGTGATGGACTTGAGCCGCTCGCGCTGCCGGTCGTCCGAGAGCCCGCGGAAGAGCACCGCGTTCCCGTTTAAGCGGCAGCGCATGGATAGCGGCGCCAGCGTGGACTCCCAGAGGTCGCCGACCCCGAGGCGGTTAACCGCCGCCGAAAGCTCCGCAAACGTGCTCGCGCGGTTTGATTCCTCCGTTTTGCGCACGCAAAGCAGATTGCGGCCCTTCTCCGTCATGAGCCGCAGGACGTACATCTGCGCGGTGTCCATGGACTTGCCGGAACCCGCCGACCCGCGCAGCGCAACATACCTGCACCGCGACTCGTGTACGGAACGAAACACTGGGTTTGCCTCCAGCGTCACGCGCCGAATCACGGCTTCTCACCGTCCCCGTAGTCGATACGGACCTCGATCGCCGTTACCGCGTCGTCCGCCGCCTGCGGCACGGCCTTGACGAGCAGCTCCGACGCTTTCAAACGGTCCTTCATGTCCGCTTCGTCGTCCTCCACGATCCCACTCCAGAACGCTGTCACGAGCCGTCTGGGATCGCGGACGCGCCGCGTCCCGCCGGACGGCTTCTTTTCTCGCATTTGCATCTCTCCTTTCCCCTAAAATCCGGCGGCGCGCCGCCGCCCGAGCTTCCGCCTTACGCTTGACTGTCTCAAGCATAGCAGCAAAAAAAGAGAAAGTCGTCCCGACTTTCTCCCGCGTTTTCCCAGGCAGCGTTTCGCCGCCGTGGGTTATTTAAACTATTTCGCCAGACGGAAAAGTCTGGCAGAACCAGAATCGTTTATAGCGTTCATCCGACAATTGTACCGGACTTTCGCTCATATCAGAAAAATATGCCTCGACAAACGCCGCCCTCATGTGCATGGCAAAAAACAGCCTAATTAGTTACAGACCAGTATGTATCCGCCACCCGGCGTCAGCCTATGGCGCTGCAAGGGGAAAGTCCCAGCCCCCAATTTTCGCAAGAGCCGCCGCGTTCGGCCTCGTCCCCATTAAAGCCCCGTACATTTCATACGTAGTAAGACCCAAACGGCGAAGGCCATCCTCTCCCCGTCCAGAACAATGCCCGTCTACGCGGTGCAACGATACTCTCGCAAATAAAAAAAAGCGTGCAAAAGCAAAGTGCTTTGGCACGCCCGTTCACGATCACATCCCGCCAGCCGCCAAACGCTGCCAGCGGCCTTATATTCTTCTATCACCTCATCGCACCATATATGCGCCTCCACATACCTTTCAGGGCCGAACCGTCCATCGTCGTTCCAGTCCTGCGGCAGGCCATACTTTTCAATGACTTTGCCTATTTCCTCATAGGTATAAAGCTGCCTGCGGTATTCCTTCCAGTCGTCCGCCCTCGGCCTCGGACTGAACGTCGGGTGCGAATCTCCATACGTAAAGGAAACGGTCCGCAGGTCAAACGCCTCAATCGGGATTTTTATGTACGCGCAGTTTTCAAACCATGTGCTCAGCCAGGGGCTGTGCTCCACGACCATATAATGCGGGGACTTCCGCCGTATGACGCCGCCTTTTTTCAAAAACGCCGTCCGAAGAATTTCCTCATAGAAAAGCCGGTCCTCCATATAGGTCTCGCGCCGTTTGGCGCTCTGGACACCCGGCTTCTCCCGCCTGATCGTTTGCAGAACCGCCTTTGCCTCATCCAGAGGGAGATCGCATAAGTTTACAAACGGCCCGATGCTCCGATCAAAATAATGATAAAGAAACAATTACTTCCACGCCTTTCCACCGCAACATCCGCGCGACGCCTGTTCAGACCGGCATCGCCGCACCGCAAGCGACGCCCGGCCGGACGCCAACCCAAGCCGAATCTGCGTACGTCAAGCGACCCCCGCCCGGGACGTCTTATCGGTAATCCGCTAAAAAGGTTTCATTCGCGGCAAACATATCGTTCACCATATTCTGAATTTCCGACAGGCTCAGTACCGACGACGTGAGAGGATCGAACGCGATCGCGTGGAAAATCTTGCGGCGGCTCTTTTCAAAAAAGCCCTCGACAGCCAGCTCCCTCGCAGCGCGCGGAGGTGTTATTGAGAATCGCAAGCTGCGGCGGCAGTGGCCCCACATGGATGGGACGCAGGCCTGCGCGCGACGCCTCAACCGGTACCTCAACGCAGGCGCCCTCCGGCAGATTATCGATCAGACCAAAATTACGCACATTCCCGTTAAATTCAAAGATCGTTCCGTCGCCAAAGACCGCGTTGAAGATCGACGAGGCGTATTCGCTCCCCCGCGCAAGCGGGACTTCCTCCTGCGAGAGCCATGCGCGGATGGTATCCTGCCATGTGTGCTCGCGGTTCAGGTATTCGTTTAAAATGAAAGCATAGTGCCCCGGATTCCAGCCGGTGCCGTTTGTGCAGTACTTTTCAATCAGATCCTCGCGCTTGCGGAACCACGACACATACTCCGAGTTGTGCCCCGAGGACTCCGTGACGTAATAATCAAGCGCTAAAAACATCTCGTTGCGCACCTGTTCCTCATTATAGATGTCCGGGTTCTCAAGCGCCTTGCGAATGCGGGGGTAGGCGTCCTCGCCGCACACCTTAAACTCCAGATAATGCGCCTGATGGTTGATGCCCGCGCACAGGTACGTCACGTCGCGCATGTCGGCGCCGATCCAGCGCGCCAGCATTGCGGCCGTGCCCTGCACGCTGTGGCAGAGCCCCGTCACGTTCGCGCGGCTCGCCTCCTGCATGGCGCGGCAAAGCATCGCCATCGGGTTCGTATAGTTTAAAACGATCGCATTCGGGCAAACTTTTTCTACATCGCGGATGATGTCGAGCATCACGGGCGCGGTGCGCAGGAAACGGAAGATACCGGCCGGCCCGCGCGTATCGCCCACATTGATATCCACGCCGTAGCGCTTTGGAATTTCAATGTCGGAGCGCCACACTCGCACACCCGCGGCCAGAATCGTGATGAGCACGCCGTCCGCACCCTCAAGCGCTTCCAGGCGGCTTGTCGTCGCGGTCAGTTTTGCCGGATATCCGCCGGCTTGGATGAGCTTTTCACATGCCGCACGGCTATAGTCCAGCCGGACAGGATCGATATCCATCAGTGCAATATGTGCATCGTGAAACGCGGGATACGAGAGAATGTCGCGCACCAGGTTGCGTGTAAACTCAAAGCTCCCCGCGCCAATAAAAGCAATTTTTTCATACGCTCACCTCAATCATATTAATCTTTGTAAACATTATATAAAAAGCATCTGATTTTTACAATAGTTTTAGAAAAAAATCCTCCACTTGATAAAAAAACGGCACAGTGATATAATTTAGTAATCATTTTATCTCTTTAAACGGCGCGCGTTCATAAAATACGGCCGTTTTTCCGCAAATTTACCCGGCACACAGCGGCGTTTTGCACAAAAAGCGCCCATGCGCCACACTTTTCTGTCCGGACGGCATCCAAAGTTTCTGATTAGGAGTTTCTATGAAAATTTTAGCGATCGACGGCAACAGCATCATCAGCCGCGCGTTTTACGGCATCCGGCCGCTCACTACGGCAGAGGGCGTGCATACGAACGCGGTCTACGGCTTTCTCTCCACCTATCTGAAAACCTGCGAGGAGGAGTCGCCGGACGCGGCGGTGGTCTGCTGGGACTTAAAATCCCCCGACCTACCGCCACATGGAGTTTTCAGACTACAAAGCCGGTCGGCGTCCCACGCCGCAGGAGCTGCTGTCGCAGATCCCGCTCATGAAGGACATCCTGCACGCGATGGGCGTCATGTGCTGCGAGCTGGAGGGTTATGAGGCGGACGACCTGCTCGGCACCATCAACCCCCTCTGCGAGGACTGCCGGACTGCGACTGCGTCATCCTCACGGGCGACCGCGACAGCTTCCAGCTCGCGGGCCCCTCGACGCGCATTAAGCTCGTCACGACAAAGGCCGGCCATCCCGTCACGACGGACTACACGCCCGAGACGATCAGGGAGACATTCGGCGTCACGCCCGTGCGTATGATCGACGTAAAGGCCCTCATGGGCGACGCCTCCGACAATATCCCCGGCGTCGCGGGCGTGGGGGAAAAGACAGCGCTCGACCTCGTGCAGAAATTTGGCGGCGTCGCGGACATTTATGAAAACCTTGCCGCCCTCGATATTCGCGAGAGCCTGCGCAATAAGCTCACCGACGGTCAGGAGAGCGCCTGGATGAGCCGCCGTCTCGCGGAGATCGACCGCGACGCGCCGCTCTCCTTCACGCCGCAGGCGGCGGTAGACCTGCCGCCCGATAACGCCAAACTCTTTGAACTGCTGCGCCGTTTGGAACTGCGCACCTTTATCACGCGTCTGCGTCTCTCCCCGTCCGCCGCGCCCGCGGCGCAGGCCGCACCGACGGTCCAGACTGCGCCCGCGCGGCTCGTCACGTCCGCGGACGAGCTCGCCGCGCTTCCGGACGTCCTTCGCGCGTCCGGCGAGGTCGTCCCGCTTCTCTGTCACGCGGCGCTCGACTGGGTCGCGGCGGCCGCCGGGGGAGTGCCCGCGTCGTGCGCCGCGCCGACTTCTCCGCCGAGGCCTACGCCGCGTTCCTCGCCGCGCTGATGGCGGAGGACATCCCGAAAACCGGCCATGATATCAAGCATATCCTGGTCTATCTCTTTGAACAGCACATCGACTTCGGCGGGTTCGCGTTCGACAGCGCGGTCGCCGCGTACCTCTGCAATCCCGCGACCGGCAAGTATGAGCTGGAACGGATCGCCGCGGCCTACCTTGACTGTGAGCTCCCGCCCGCGGCATACGCGGCGGACGGCGCTTTCTCCCCGCTCTCCGACATGGATGCGGAGCTTTTAAGCGCTGCCGCGCACCTCGCGGCGGTCTCCCGCCTGCGGGAAGTCCTCTCCGCAAAGCTGGAGGAGCAGGGCATGACAAAGCTGATGTTCGACATGGAGCTTCCGCTCACCGAAGTGCTGGCGTATATGCAGTATATCGGCTTCCGTGTGGATAAAAGCGCCTCGTCGAATACGGCGACGAGCTTGCCGGGCGCATCGCCTACCTTGAAAACGCCATTTACGAGGCGGCGGGCGGGCAGTTCAACATCAACTCCCCGAAACAGCTCGGCGAAGTGCTCTTTGAAAAGCTGGGCCTGCCGTCCGGCAAAAAGACCAAATCCGGCTACTCGACAGATATCGACGCGCTCCACCGCATCGAGCCGCTCCATCCCATCGGCGGCCTGCTCATCGAATACCGCCAGCTCTCCAAGCTCAAATCGGCGTATACGGACGGCCTTGCCAAGGTCATCTCGCCCGCGGACGGCCGCATCCACTCGAGCTTCAACCAGCTCTCGACGGCCACCGGCCGCATCAGCTCCACGGAGCCGAACATGCAGAATATCCCCGTCCGGCAGGAACGCGGCGCGGAGCTGCGGCGCATGTTCGTCGCGGAGGACGGCTGGCTGCTCGTCGACGCGGACTATTCCCAGATCGAGCTGCGCATCCTCGCGCACATCTCGGACGACCCCGGCATGAAGGCCGCGTTCGCCTCCGGCGAGGACATCCACCGCATGACGGCAGCCTCCGTCGAGGGCGTGCCGCCCGAGGAGGTCACGCCGCAAATGCGCTCGCGCGCCAAGGCCGTCAACTTCGGCCTGGTCTACGGCATGTCGGACTTTACGCTGGCCGCAAACATCGGCGTCAGCCGCGCGGACGCGCGCGCTATATCAATAACTACTTCGCCATGTTCCCCGGCGTGCGCCGCTATATGGACGAGATCAAGGCCCGCGCGAAGGAGGAGGGCAGCGTTTCGACCCTCTCCGGCCGCCGCCGTCCCCTGCCTGAAATCAAATCGTCAAACTATAACGTCCGCTCCTTCGGCGAACGCGTCGCGCTCAACACGCCCATCCAGGGAACCGCCGCGGACGTGATCAAGCTCGCCATGGTCGCGGTTTACCGCCGCCTGCGGCGCGAAAATCTGCGTTCCCGCCTGATCTTGCAGGTACACGACGAACTGATCGTCGAATCGCCGCGCGACGAGGCGGACTACGTAAAAACACTGCTCGCCGAAGAGATGCAGAACGCCATGCATCTCGACGTCACGCTCGTCGCGGACGCAGCGGTCGGCGAGGACTGGTACAGCGCGAAAGGATGATTCCATGAAACTGCTCTTTGTATGCACCGGCAACACCTGCCGCAGCCCCATGGCGGAGGGGATTTATAACGCCAAAGCCGTCCCGCGCGGCCTGGAGCCCGCGGAAAGCGCGGGGATTTTTGCCATGCCCAGCGACACCGTCACACCACACGCCGTTGCAGCGGCGGCGGAATACGGCGCGGACATCTCCGCGCACCGCGCCCGCCCCGTTACGGAGGCGCTGCTTGCCGCCTGCGACGTGGTCTTTTGCATGACGCCGTCGCACCTGGCAGCGCTCGCCGCGCGCTATCCGGACTGTGCGGCAAAATGCCGCCTGCTCGACGAGCGCGGCATCCCGGACCCTTACGGCGGCGACCTCGACTGCTACCGCCGGACGGCGGCGGCCATCAGCGCCGCCATCGACGCCTATCTGGGAAAGGTATAATGCGTATGGACGAGCGTTTTGAGCTGATCGAGCTCTCCGCCCAATGGGTTTCGAGGTCGAACGCATCGAACAGGCGTGCTTCAGCGCGCCCTGGAGCCGCGCCGGGCTTCAAGGGGATATCCTCAGCCCCTGCTCCCACTGGGACGGCGCCGCCGAACGCAGGACAGGACGGCTCGCCGCCTTTTCTCGGCGCGCATGTGATCGGGGACGAGGCGGAGATCGTCAACCTTGCTACATATCCCGCGTACCGCAGGCTCGGCCTGGCCGCCGCGCTGATCGAAGCGCTGTTTTTCAGCCATCCCGGCCTAAAGCAGGTCTTTCTCGAGGTGCGCGCCTCAAACGCCGCGGCGCAGGCGCTCTATGAAAAAATGGGGTTTTCCCGCTATGCCGTCCGCCGGAACTACTACGAGAAGCCGGATGAGGACGCCATTTTAATGCGCTATCAAGCAATACGGAGGGAACCATGCTGACTCTTGAATTGAAAGTTCTTGCGACGAAACCGCCGCGTCCGTCAGCCGTGACGGGCGCGAGATCCTCTCAAACGTCGTGCTTTCGCAAGTCGATATGCACGCGGTCTACGGCGGCGTCGTGCCGGAGATCGCCTCGCGCAGCCACGTCGAGGGCATTCACGGCGTCGTCAGCCGCGCGCTGGCCGACGCTTCTGTCACGCTCGCGGACATCGACGCCATCGCCGTGACTTACGCGCCGGGGCTCATCGGCGCGCTGCTCGTCGGCGTCAACTTTGCCAAAGGTCTCGCCTTTGCATCCGGTAAACCGCTCATTCCGGTACACCACATCCGCGGGCATATCTCCGCAAACTACATCGCGTTCCCGGCGCTCAAGCCTCCCTTTACCTGCCTGGTCGTCTCCGGCGGACATAGCCTCATTGCCGACGTGCGCAATTACACGGACATGGCCATCCTCGGCTCCACGCGCGACGACGCGGCGGGCGAAGCCTTCGACAAAGCGGCGCGTGTCCTGGGGCTGCCCTATCCCGGCGGCGCGCAGATCGATCGCCTCGCCGCGGAGGGCGACCCGCGCGCCTATCCCCTGCCGCGCGCGAAAGTGGAGGGCGCGCCGTGGGACTTTTTCCTTCTCCGGCCTGAAAACCGCGGTTCTCAACACTGCAAACCGCGCCGCGCAAAAGGGCGAAACGCTCGACCAAGCAGGGCTCGCGGCGTCCTTCTGCCGCGCCGTCGCGGACGAGCTTGCGCCGCGCGCCATCGACGCGGGCCGTACAGTGCGGCCACGGTATTCTGGCCGCCGCCGGCCGGCGTCGCCGCGAATTCTTTCCTGCGCCGCGCTCGAGGAGGGCTGCGCCAGGCACGGCCTGCGGCTCTACGTCCCGCCCGTCTCCCTCTGCGGCGACAACGGCGCCATGATCGCCTGCCAGGGCTACTATGAGTACCTCGCGGGCACACGCGCCGGCGTCAACCTCAACGCCTACCCCACGCTTGCCATCGACGAACCGCCGCGCTGTTAAGCGCGGCGGTTTCACTTTCCAAATCACCGGCCTGTCCCATGGTATCAAAAAGCACAGCGGGAAGGAGAACGTCGCGAGCGCATGGCAGGCAAAAAGGCCGCGGGCAAGAGCATTCTGCGTCCTCTCGTTTACAAACTATGCTTTTGTGATGCCTATTAAAAAATACAATTGCAGACCCCGGGAGTCCCTTCGTTGATTGAAATGCGCAGAGATAGGAGATACACCCGCACGAATCCGTTGTTTCCTCCGTCGTTGCAGAACCACGGCCTTTCTTGGTACGCCACACTCATGCGCCCCGGTTCCAAATGTAATCGATATAGGATATACTGGTTGTAATCGTTTTGTAACATAATCCGTCTCGCAAGGATATTATGTAACCTTCCTTCTAAGACGGGCTTGTGGAAAGTCTTTTTCCCGAAAAGATTTCCGAACCAAAACCCACTGTTTTTCCCCGGTTTTTTCCGCGTGCTTGTGGATAACCCTGTGGAAAGTGTGGATAACTTTACGTTGAACCACTTTTTTACCCTGCAGTTACGTCAACCGTATTCCACAGAGTCCGTCATTTCCCCCGCAGGAAGCGCCAAAATCGAGCGAAAATTTGCTCCGGGAAAAGCAATCGGCCCAGTAAAACATAAAACAGATATAGCCTGTCTGTGCAAAACACAGTACGCCTTCCGTCCGCATCGTTCCTGTACATCGGAGCCATCTCATTTTACAGACAGCTTTGCGCGGTCCGGACGCGCAGCAATTTTTCCACATACTCCAATACGCGCCGGGAGCGTCCTTATTCAAAATCAAAACTGCCAGATGAACTGGTTGGTATGCACCGGCTCTAGCGGCATACTACCGACTCGCCTCGCAAGAGGCACGTATCAAATTTGCATACATGCATGGTAACCGCTCAGGCAGTGCCATCCCTGCCGCATTTTATTTTGTGCCAGATAAAAATTGCTACCCGTCTCGCGCTATTCTAGAAGGCAAAAGCTTTTACTTCTCACCGGCATTACCGGTGGATTTTTGACGCAATGCTACAAACAACGCCCCTATCCGCAGTCTGTGCTGCGAATAGGGGCGTTTCACATACCCGGGTTATCAATCAAGAATTTTTATCGTCGTGATGACAGGCTGATCCTCAGCCGGGACCGGACCGTCCGTAATCCCCTTCTCCGCGGCGTCGGCCATGATCGCGTCAACAACCTCCATGCCCTCCGTCACATGCCCGAACGCGGCGTATTGCCCGTTTAACGCGGTAGCGTCCTCCACGCAGATAAAGAACTGGCTGGACGCGCTGTCGTACTCGCCGTCAAAGCCGCTGCCGCGCGCCATTGAAATCACACCGCGCCGATGGGAAATCGAATTGCGGTGGCCGTTCGCCGCGAACTCGCCTTTTATGTGCTCCCCGGAACCGCCGGTGCCGTCGCCGTTCGGGTCACCGCCCTGCAGCACGAAGCCGGGGGCCATGCGATGGAACGTCAGGCCGTCGTAAAACCCGACTTTGCAAGCTTCATAAAGTTACGCACCGTTTTCGGCGCCGTTTTGCCGTCCAGCTCCACAAAAATGGAACCGTACCCTTCCACCACGATTTCCGCGTGATGAATCCCCGCGCTGCACGCGGAAAAAAGCACCGCCGTCAGCGCAAGGCACAGAAAAAGCGCCGCGGCCTTTGTTACACGTTTCATCCCTTCCGTCTCCTTTGCATTACTTACAGGCAAACAGCGTTGCCGCTTACGATGATAGCATTTTTTCACGCAGTCGGCAAGCCTGCGCGCCGGAATCATAGTTTTTTACAATTCTAAGCACCCCAAAGGCAAACCCCGCAAAAAAAGATTTGCTTTTTCCGGAAAACTATGCTATTATGGTTTGTAACCATTTTGTAATCTTGTTAACAGAGGGTGTTACTTTATGCGACTACGACGTACACTATCCGCCGCATTGGCGCTGACGTTTCTCATCATCGTCCTGCCTCACGCGGGCGCCTTTGCCGATACGGCGGGGCACCGTGCGGAGGCCGCGATCGAGCGTTGGAGCGGCTACGGCATCATAATGGGCTATGACGGATCCTTCCGTCCGGACGACCCCATCCCCCGCGCTGAAATGGCGGTTATCATTGACCGTATGGTTTCCTACCGCCTTTCCGCTGAAAATACCTATCGGGACCTCGACGAGGGCTGGTATACCGAGGCGGTCTTAAAAGCCAGCGCGGCGGGCGTCATTCAGGGTACGACGGCCTGGTCCGGCCGTTTGACAACATCACGCGCGCCTAGGCCGCCGTCATGCTCGCCCGCACGTTCTCCCTTGCCGAATACGCCGATGGCGTCCGTCTTTTTCGGACGCGGACAGCATTCCCGCATGGACGGCCGGTTTTGCCGGCGCGCTGGCCCATCAGGGCGCGCTCCCGTTTGACGGCGCGTTCCAGTATGACCGGGAGATCACGCGCGCCGAAGTCGTGCTGATCCTCGACGCGCTTTTGCCCACGGTTTATAGCACGCCCGGCGTTTACACGGACAATGTGCACGGCAATGTCCTGATTACCTCGCCCGGCGTGACCCTTGCGGACGCCACGGTCGCGGGCAACGTCTATCTCACCGGGCAGGCCGGGGACGCCTCCCTTACCGGCGCCGCGATCCTGGGCGAGGTCCATCGCATGTCGGGCGACGAAAGTACGTCGAGCGGCGGCGACAGCTTCACAGGCGACGCGGAAACGCCCGGCACGTCCGCCGGCCCCGCCGGAGACATCGCGGGCGAGCTCGACCTGTCCTACACAGGCAGTGAGACGGTCAACGTGATTGTGCGTGCTGGCCGCAGCCTGGCGCAGATTTTCGAGATTCTTGAGGAAAAGGGCGTCTGCCCCGCGTCGCAGCTCTTCGCGGCCTGTGAGACCATCGACTTCTCCCGCTACTACCCGCTTCTTTCAGACGCATACCGCGCCGAAAACCGCGTCTTTGCGCTGGAGGGGTACGTCGCGCCGGGTACTTATACGTTTTATTCCGGTTCCTCCCCCGCGCTTGTGCTAAAGACGTTCCTTGACGCGTCCCTTGACGCCTACGCGGACTACGCCGCGCGCGCCGCAACCCTCGGCCACACGCTCGACGAGGTCGTTACCATCGCTTCCATCCTTGAGAAAGAGGTCGGCGGCTGCACGGAGCAGGATCACGCGACCGTCGCGTCCATCATCTATAACCGTCTGTCGGGCGGCACCAAGCTCCAGATGAACGTCACGGAGAACTATCTGGAAACCTACGTCCTGCCCTATGCCGACGTTGATCCTGAGACGTATGCCGCCGCCTACGATACCTACGTCTGCCGGGGACTCCCGGCGGGCGCGATTTGCTCCCCGCGGGAAGCATGCATCGAAGCGGCGCTCGCCCCCTATGACACCGATTATATTTTCTTCCGCTCCGACCGGTACGGCAACATCTACTATGCCGCAACCTATGAAGAGCATGTGCAAAATGGCGAACTCGCTGAAAGTGCGACCGGTTACCTGGGCTACCTCGGCAATGTGACGGTGCCGGAGGACGAGGACGACTTTGTCCCCGTCGAAGGGCGTTACAGCGGCGTCACCGTGATGCTCGATCCCGGGCACGGCGGCGCGGAAACCGGTTCCTATACAGGGGACGCCTCTGAAAAGGAGATTAACCTTGCGGTCGCCTATAAGCTGCGGGATATCCTGCGCGCCGAAGGCGTCAACGTCCTCATGACGCGCGACAGCGACGCCTATCTCACTGCGGATGAACGCGTCGCGCTTGCGCAGGCGCAAATGCCGGATCTTTTCCTCAGCATTCACTGTAACTCTTACGAGAACGACGCGGACGTCAGCGGCATCGAGACCTACTACTATCCCGGCGACGAGGCCAGCGGCCTGTGGGCGTCCTATGTGCAGGAAGCGCTGATCGCGGCCAGCGGCGCGTCCGACCGCGGCGTGAAGCAAAACGAGCTGATCGTCTTGCACTATACCGAGATGCCCTCTGTCATGGCGGAGCTTGGTTTTCTGACCAGCACGCTGGAGGGCGACTTGCTGCAAAGCGACACTTACCAGACGCTCTTGGCGCAGGCGCTTGCCGACGGTACGTTTTCGTACCTTGACACGCTGCGTTAACCCGGCAGGACGCGCGGGCGCAACGAACCTCATATCGAAGGCGCGCCGTCAAGACCCTCAATCGTCATGAAAAACGGCCTAAAAAGCCGATGCAAGGCCGCGCAAACGCCCGATCACCGTGCATTACCCGCCGCAGATGGGCTTTCCTTTCGCCATCAGTACATATACAAATAAAGGAGCCTCCCTGTTAGCGTGAGTTCTATGCCTCACGCTAACTCGGAGGCTTTTATTTGTCATTCTCCAGGCAGCTATGCGCCATGCCGTCGTCGGGGTCTTCAGCCGGTCAGTCAGTCACAAACGGCACCGCATTACGCGCGTGCGTCATCGTGGAGACCGGCGTTGGATGATCCGGCAGCACCATAACGGCATAGGGCTCGCCGTAACCGCGCAAGATCGATTTTAATACAAAGAAACACCTCGCCCCGCCGTATGACACGGCGGGGCGAGGACATTTTCAACCTGCTTATTTCCCTAAAAAGTATTTCATTAACGAAGGGCCGTCCGGTATGAAAAGCCCGGTCGCGGCGGCGCTGCGCTCCTGATATCCAGCCGCGGCATACTTCCCGCACGTGCCCTCGGAGCGGTACACCACAAACGGCACCGCGTCGCGCGCGTGCGTCATCGTGGAGACCGGCGTCGGATGGTCCGGCAACACCATAACGGCATAGGGCTCGCCGCAGCCGCGCAGGTAGGCAAGCACCGGCCCTAACACCCGCGCGTCGATACGCTCGATCGCCGTGACCTTGCCCTCGGCGTCGGCATGGTGCCCGCACTCGTCCGGACCCTCCAGATGGATGTACACGAAGTCGCGCCCGCGCCGCAGCGCGTCGATCGCGGCCTCCGCCTTCCCTTCAAAATTCGTGTCCAGCGTCCCTGTCGCGCCTTCCACGTCGATGCTCTCAAAACCCGCGCACAGGCCGATCCCCTTAATGAGGTCCACCGCAGAAATCACCGTGCCGGACAGGCCGTACAGCTCCTGAAAGGGCGGCAGCGACGGGCGCTTGCCCTCACCCCAGAACCAGCAGGACGTGGCGGCGTTCAGCCCGCGTGCGCGTCGGCTGACGTTTACCGGGTGGTCGCGCAAGATTTCGCGCGAGCGCTTCATCATGGAAAGCAGCATCTCCGTACCGCCCGGACGGCAGATATCCCGCGATCGGGCGTCCCGTAATGTCGTGCGGCGGCGTGCACGCCGTGCCGGTGTCCGCGTGGCTGAGCACTAGGCAGTGGCGGTAGCTGATGCCGGGGTAAAGACAAATCTCGTCGGCGTTCAACGCCTCCGCGGCAGCGGAGATCAGCGCGGTCGCTTCCTCCGTCGTAATCTCGCCCGCCGAGTAGTCCACCATGACCGCGTCCTCAAAGCGTTCCGTGTCCGAGAGCGTGACCAAATTACAGCGCATTGCCACATCGTCGTCCGCAAGACGAATGCCCATGCTCACCGCTTCAAGCGGCGAACGCCCCGTGTAGCACTTCGTCGGGTCATACCCCATGACGGAGAGGTTTTTGCCGTATCGGAGCCCGGCTTCACGCTGTCCGGGACGGTCTTGACGAGGCCGCACGCGCCGTGCGCCGCGAGTTCGTCCATATGCGGGATTTTTTGCCGCTTCCAAAGGGGTGCGGCCTCCCAGCGCCGGTACGGGATAGTCTGCCGCACCGTCTGTTAACACAATCACATATTTCATAGTCAAACATGCCTTTCCGATTTTTCTCTATTGTAACACAGGGCGTCCCTTTCTCGCAAGATACAGGAATTACGGAAAATACCGTCCCACCGCGCTGTGACGCACGGTGTCCCGGTAAACAACGCCCGCAAACGCTAACCAATGTAAAAATCCATGACCAGCATCACGATGAATCCCACAAGCAGGGCATACGTCGCGCCGCGCTCGTAGCCGTGACTGTGCGTTTCGGGATCATGTCGTGGCTGATGACATAGAGCATCGTACCACCCGCGAACGCCAGCATAAAGGGCAGCAAAACGACGCCACCTGCACGGCGAAGTAGCCAAACAGCGTCCCCCGACCTCAATCAGCCCGGTCGCAAGCGCGATCAGGAAGGTACGCCTGCGGCTGATTCCCGCCGCGAGCATCGGCGCGATGATAATCATGCCTTCCGGGACGTTTTGCAGCGCGATGCCCGCCGCCACGGTAAAGGCGTCCGCAGTATTCCCCGTGCCAAAGCTGACGCCCGCCGCGATTCCCTCCGGCAGGTTGTGGATGCCGATCGCCATGACGAACAGAAGGATTTTGTTGAGCTGCTGTATGTTGTCGCGCTGTCCTTCTCGGTCGATTCCCGCAATGTTGTGCATATGCGGCACCAAACGGTCGATAAGGTTCAGGAAGAACGCGCCGCACAGAATACCCGCACCCGCGATGAGCCCGCCGTGACGTCCGCCGGATTCCACGGCGGGCAGGATCAGGCCCAAAACCGACGCCGCCAGCATAACGCCTGCTGCAAAGCTCAAAATGATATCGTTAAACCTGTGCGGGATACGTTTTACCGCAAATCCGATCAGAGAACCCAGCACCGTCGCGCCGCCGATGCCCAAAGCCGTGAGTATTACCTGCTGCACGTGATCCCCTCCGCCCTATAGCCGGGTAATCGGCCATAGGCTTCTCGATTAAGATTCATTCTTAATTTTAGAATAGCAGAATCCTCCCCCCTTGTCAAGAAAGAACCCTCGCATAGCCCGCGTTTTTGTTTGTTGACTATCGCCGCCCGGTGTGGTAGGCTTATTTTTAGGAATAGGGGGCGAATTGAAGTATGGGGCAGGTTACTGATATCCTAAAAAGACGTGGAAATCCGCACTTTTACCGCGTTACGCAGAAAGTGCGCCATGACAACTGCGGCGACGTGGCCGAGGCTCTGCGCCGCGCGCTCGCGCGTCCCGGCACGCTCGACCGGATCAAACCCGGTATGCGCGTCGCCATTACGGGCTCCAGCCGCGAGCTTGCCAACATCGTCACACTGATGCGCACACTCGCCATAGCAATACGCGAACGCGGCGCGGAACCGTTTGTCGTACCCGCGATGGGCAGTCACGGCGGTGCTACCGCCGAAGGGCAGCGCAAACTTCTGGCGGGGTACGGCGTTTATGAGGAGAACATCGGGATGCCGGTGCTTTCGTCCATGGAAACGCGCGTCGTCGGCCACACGGTGGACGGCCTGCCCGTCCACGTAGACGCAAACGCCTTAGACGCGGACTGCATCATCCCGTTTGGCCGTATCAAAGCGCACACGGACTTTCGCGGCGACTATGAGAGCGGCATCATGAAAATGATGGTGATCGGCCTTGGGAAGCAGCACGGCGCCGGTATATGCCACAGCCAGGGGTATGGGCGTTTTGCGCACAACATTTACGAGATTGGCCGCAAGGTGATCGAAACATGTAAGATCGGCTTCGGGCTCGGCGTGATTGAGAATCCGTTCCACGAGACCTACGCCATTCATGCGATCCCCGCGGAGCGCATCCTGGAGGAAGAACCGCCGCTGCTTGTCCAAGCAAAGGCCATTATGCCGAAAATCCCTTTTGAAAAAGTCGATATCCTGATGGTGGACGAGTCCGGCAAGGACATCAGCGGCAACGGCATGGACTCTTATGTGATCGGGCGTTCCGTGCATCTCGGTCAGTCCGCGCCGTATATCAACCGAATCGGCGTGCTGCGGCTCTCCGAAAAGACGGGAGGCAGCTTTGCCGGGATCGGTCATGCCGATTTGATCACGCGCAAGCTCTTTGAGCGCGGCGACATGGACGAGACGTACCCCAACTGCATCACCTGCCACCTGCCCATGATGGCGGCAATTCCGCCCGTCATGGACACGGACCGGCAGTGCCTGCAGGGCTGCATTTACACCTGCACAGAACGCGCCCCCGCCGGGCAGCGCATTGTTTGATTCACAACACGCTCTCGCTTGAAACGTTCTATATCAGCGCAGGACTATTGGACGAGGCGTGTGCAAACCCCCCTGACGGTCTCCGACGGCGTTTATCTCCCCCCGCTTTAACGGGGACGAAGATTTCTGCGGCTTTGATCCGGCCGAAGCATGAGTAAGGCCCATGCGCCGCGCGGAAGTTCCCGCACGTCATGCAAAATACAGCGCACCATAAATAAGGAGGAACCAACATGAAACGCGCATACTTTGAAAAGGTTCAGAAGGAAACCTCGGAGATCCTCTCCCGCGCGTCGTTCGCGCTGACACCGGAGGAGCTCGCGAACATCGAAGTCGCGGACTTCGGCTTAAACGACGTTTACACAACCGGCCTGCAGCTCGTTACCTATGTCAACACGGCGCTGCTGCGCCAAAGAACTGGTACTCTTCCCGGGCAGACCTGCCCGGAGCACCGTCACGACCCGTTCGGAGACTATATCGGCAAGGAGGAGACATTCCGCTGCCGCATGGGCGTTGTATACCTCTACGTCACCGGCGACGAGACGCCGAACCCCGCCTGCCGTCCGCCCAAAGGCGACGAGGCGTACTATACCGCGGCGCATGAGATCATCCTGCGCCCCGGCGAGCAGTACACACTCGTGCCTGGGACGCGCCACTGGTTCGTCGGCGGACCGGAGGGCGCCGTCGTGAGCGAATTCTCCACGCCGAGCTTCGACGAAATGGATATTTTTCACAGACCCGCGCATTGACCGCATTCCGAAAATCGAGGACTAAACGAAAGTACAAAGTTCACCGCGTTCATTCCGATACGAACCGTTCAAACGTGCATGTAAAGGTCGGACTTCACCGTTTGCACTCTGCTAAAATGAAAACAGGAGGTGAAGTCATAGATATGCTACATCGGCTCAATGAGGCTATCTCGTACATAGAAGCAAATCTCGACGGAGAAATCGAGATGGAGAAACTTGTGCGTATCACCTGTATTGCAAGCGCCAGTTTTCTGCGCTTTTTCAGCTACATGATCGGGATGTCGCCGAAGGATTATATCCTCCGCAGGCGTCTCAGCCGCGCCGCGTACGAGCTTCGCAAAGCAAATGCGAGGGTGATCGACCTTGCTGTAACATATGGTTATGGCAGTGCCGATGCCTTTACAAGGGCCTTTACAAAGCAGCACGGGATTACCCCGCGGCAAGCACGCGACCTTGCCATGCCGTTATGTGTTTAACCGCCGGCTTCCTTCCATATTTTCTTAAAAGAAGCTGTTAAAATGGAATGGAAACTGGTGCAGACGAATGGTGTAAAAAGTGTACGGCTTGTCAAAAAGCAATTTACAGGAGCGGCGGCTGACAGATTTGAACAGGAACACATCATGTGGGGGCTTGAATACAACGACTACATGAAGAACATTCATCCCGAGATCCCCGGTGTCTGGTTCGGCATCTGGGACGCGGGGACATACTGGATCGCAAAAGGCGGAAACAGAACCGCGCACAGACAATACACAAACTTTTGAAATTCCCGCAGGAACATACGCGATGTTTTATACAGAACACGGCGGCTTTGCCGGGAGCACATTTCCCTAAGCTCCGCGCTCAAATTTTTGATTCCTGGCTACCGGACGCCGGCTATCAGCAGGCGCGCGATCTAAAAATAGAAGGTTTATCATCTTTATGCGAAGGACGAAAAGGAAAAGCGCCACTCCGAGCTTTGGATTCCAATTGCCTGACAACTTTACCACAGGGCTTACTTACAAAGCATTCTAACTATAAAATAAGCAAAAAATAAAGCTGCAATACACAGTAGGAACCTACTGTATGTTGCAGCCTTTATCTATACCTTCAAACCGGTTGGACTTACACCAACTCGATAATTGCCATTTCAGCGGCGTCGCCGCGGCGCGGGCCCGTTCTTACGATACGGGTGTAACCGCCATTGCGCTCTTTATACTTCGGCGCGATCTCATCAAACAACTTGATGACAACGTCCTCCTTGGTGATAAAAGCAAATGCCTGACGCTTGGAAGCGAGCGTGCCGTTCTTGCCCAAAGTAATCATTTTCTCCGCGATCGGGCGGACCTCCTTGGCACGGGTAACAGTGGTCTCAATTCTGCCGTTATCCAGCAGATATGTCACCATTGCTCTCAGCATTGCCATTCTATGATCGGTCTTTCTGCCGAGCTTGCGTGGCATAGACAATTCCTCCTTATGCTTGTGTGGGGAGTGCGGCTCCCTTTATTCCTCGTTCTTCTGAAGCGACAGGCCCATCGCACTAAGCTTGTTCATAACCTCTTCCAGGCTCTTACGGCCCAGGTTACGAACCTTCATCATCTCGTCCTCGGTCTTATCGATCAAATCCTCAACAGTGTTGATGCCGGCGCGCTTCAAGCAGTTGAAACTGCGGACGCTCAGGTCAAGCTCCTCAATGGTCATCTCGAGGACCTTTTCATACTGCGCCTCTACGCGCTCAACAACCGTTGAACGGGAACCAACCTCCTCAGAAAGATCGATAAAATGGACGAGAAGATCGCTCAAAATCTTTGCCGACCAGGAGATCGCCTCCTGCGCGGTCAAAGTTGAGTTCGTCAAACTTCAAGAATCAGCCTGTCGTAATCTGTTACATTGCCTACTCGGGTGTTTTCAACAGCGTAGTTGACTTTGTAAACCGGGTATAGATGGAATCTACGGGAATAAGCCCGATAATAGACTGCGCGGGCTTATTGCGCTCCGCCGACACATAACCGCGGCCATGGCCCAGCGTAAGCTCCATGTTGAGGTGCGCATCCGCCCCGAGCGTGGCGATATGCCAGTCCGGGTTCAAGATCTCGACCTCGCCGTCCGTCTTGATGTCGCCGGCGCAGACCTCGCACTCGCCGACGGCGTTGATATAAACGACCTTCGGCGTCTGGGAATGCAGGCGGGCGATGATGCCCTTTACATTCAAAACGATTTCCGTAACGTCCTCTTTGACTCCGGGGATAGTGGAAAATTCGTGCTGAACACCATTTATCTTAATACTTGTAACCGCTGCACCGGGCAATGAAGAGAGCAGGATTCGCCGCAAAGAATTGCCCAGGGTTGTACCGTAACCTCTCTCAAGAGGCTCGACTACAAATCTGCCATAGGAACCATCCTCAGACATCTCTGCACATTCGATGCGGGGCTTGTCAATCTCTATCATTATATCATACCCTCCTTGAGTCACTACGCTTACGCGCCTGGGGTTTACAACAAACTACGATAAATGACTCCGCGGTAGTATACCGCCAACCATTCACCCGATACATCGCATTACTTCGAATACAACTCAACGATATGGTGCTCCTCGATCGGGAGGTCGATATCATCGCGCTCCGGCAGAGTGACGATCTTGCCTTCCAGCTTTTTCCACATCGAGGGTAAGCCACTTCGGAATGGGCTTCGACGCGTTGGCTTCCCAGAACCGTCTTAAACTTCGCGGAAGAGCGGCTGCCATCCTTCAATGCGATGACATCACCGGCCTTGCAGAGATAGGAGGGAATATTGACCTTCTTGCCATTGACCTCAAAGTGCCCATGACGCACGAGCTGGCGCGCCTCCGGACGGGACATGGCGAACCCAAGGCGATACACAACATTATCAAGGCGGCTCTCGAGGATCACGAGCAAATTCTCGCCCGTAACGCCCTTACGCTTCTCAGCAAGCTCAAAGTAATGGGCGAACTGTCCCTCGAGGACGCAATAAAATCTCTTGGCCTTCTGCTTCTCACGAAGCTGCGTGCCATACTCACTGCGCTTTTTACGCGCCTGGCCGTGCTGGCCCGGAGCAAAGTTGCGGCGGACGATCGCGCACTTGCCGGTATAGCATCTATCGCCCTTCAAAAAGAGCTTTTCACCCTCGCGGCGGCAATTTGCAAACCGCACCGGTATATCTTGCCATTCTCAGTACACCTCCTAATTGATTAGACGCGGCGACGCTTCGGAGGACGGCAGCCGTTGTGGGGGATCGGGGTAACGTCCTTAATCAGGCTTACCTCGAGCCCGGCGGCCTGAAGCGCGCGGATCGCGGCTTCACGTCCCGAACCAGGTCCCTTGACGTACACTTCAACGCTCTTGAGGCCATGCTCCATCGCGTTCTTCGCTGCGGTCTCGGCAGCGGACTGCGCGGCAAACGGCGTGGACTTACGGGAGCCGCGGAAGCCGAGGCCGCCGGCGGAGGCCCATGCGAGTGCATTGCCGTTTACGTCGGTAATGGTAACAATGGTATTGTTAAAGGAAGCACGGATATGCGCCTGACCCTTTTCAATGTTCTTACGCTCACGGCGTCTTCTGACGGTGGTGTTCTTTTTGGATTTCGGTGGCATTTCTGTCCCTCCTTACTTTCTCTTATTGGCGATGGCCTTTGCCGGGCCCTTGCGGGTTCTCGCATTGGTGCGGGTACGCTGGCCGCGAACCGGCAGGCCTTTTCTATGACGGACTCCACGGTAGGAGCCGATTTCGATCAGGCGCTTAATGTCGAGCGCGACGTCGCGGCGCAGATCGCCTTCAACGCGGTAGGAACGATCGATTGCTTCACGGAGCTTGGAAACGTCGTCCTCGCTGAGGTCGCGTACGCGGATATCCGGGTTCACGCCGGTCTCCGCAAGGATACTCTGGGAGCTCTTGAGACCGATACCGTAAATATAGGTCAGAGCGATTTCTACTCTTTTATCTCTGGGAAGGTCAACGCCTGCTATACGTGCCATATTAAAACGTCCTCCTATCAACCCTGTCTCTGCTTATGCTTCGGCTTTTCGCAGATGATCATGAGACGGCCCTTGCGGCGAATGAATTTGCACTTTTCGCACATGGGCTTCACTGACGGCCTTACTTTCATATGAAACCAACCTTTCTGACTACACGGCGAAAGCCATGTCTCACTTTGAACGCCACGTGATCCTGCCGCGGGTCAGATCGTACGGTGACATTTGCACCGTGACGCGGTCTCCGGGGAGAATCCTGATGAAGTTCATCCTAAGTTTACCTGATATATGTGATAAAATACGGTGCCCGTTTGCAAGTTCAACCGTGAACATTGCATTCGGCAGCGCCTCTATGACGGTACCCTCGAGCTCGATTACATCGTCTTTTGCCAAGCTATATACCTCCCTAACACGTTACGGGAATAACGGTCCACTGTATTAAAAAACCAGCCTGCCGCAGTATTATATCCCCTCATCCCACTTTGTCAGAAGGACCGGATCGCCGGTCGTGATCAAAACACTGTGTTCGTAATGAGCAGACAGACTGTGATCTACTGTTTTTACCGTCCAGTTGTCCGGCATGACCTGCACGTCGAAGGAACCGGCGTTAATCATCGGCTCTATGGCGATCGTCATTCCGGGCAAAAGTCTCGGTCCATGACCGGGTTTTCCAAGTTTGGTACTTCAGGGTCCTCATGCAGCTTATGCCCCACGCCATGGCCCACGAACTGGCGCACCACGCCATATCCAAAGCCCTCGGCATAGGCCTGCACCGCATGCGAAATATCGGATACACGGTATCCCACCCTTGCAAACTTGATACCCTCATAGAAACTCTGTCTTGTCACATCCAAAAGCTGTCTGGCCTCTTTCGAGACCTCGCCGACGGCAAAGGTCGCGGCACAGTCCCCGTGAAAGCCTTCGAAGAAGGCGCCCACATCGACCTTCACCAGATCGCCCTCATGCACCACGCGGTCGCCGGGAATGCCGTGGATCACCTCGTCATTCACGCTGACGCACGCGCTACCCGGGAACCCGCCGTACCCCAAGAAGGAAGGCGTCGCCCGTGCGAAAGAATCGCGGCGTGCACCGCACGGTCGATCTGCTTTGTTGTGACACCGGGGCGTATCACAGCCTTTGCCGCCAGCATGGCGGCGGCTGTGATCGCACCGGACTTTTGCATTGATGCAATTTCCTTAGAATTTTTCAGCGTAATCATTTGATTCCCAACGCCTCACAGATCGAAGCGGCGACTTCCGCGAGCGGGCGCTCGCCGTCCACGGTCTTTAAAAAGGCCGCGCGCACGGTAATACGCGATGAGCGGCTCCATCTGCTCGTGATAAACCTTGAGCCTGTCGCGGACAACCTCCGGGTCGTCGTCGGGACGGACGATGAGCGAAGCGCCGCAGGCGTCGCACGCGCCGTCCCTTTTTCGGCGGGTTGTGCGAAACGTGGAAAGTCGCGCCGCAGGCCGGGCAGGTACGCCTGCCGGACATACGGCTCACGATCGCCGAATCGGGGGAACATACAGTTCGATTACCGCATCGACCGCGCAGATCCCCGCAAGCGCCTCGGCCTGGGGAATGGTACGCGGGAAGCCGTCGAGCAGGAATCCCGCCTTGCAGTCTTCCTGCGCGATACGGCTTTTCAACAGTTCAATGACCAGGGCATCGGGCACCAGCGCGCCGGATTCGACGATCGACTTCACGCGAGCGCCGAGCTCAGTACCGCTCTTGATCTCCGAACGAATGATATTGCCAGTGGAAACCTGCGGAATGGCGAGTTTCTCACAGAGCATTTCCGCCTGTGTGCCTTTTCCGGCGCCAGGCGCTCCCAAAGAATAAGCCTCATGGAATGCTCCTCCAAAATCACTCAAAGGAAGCCCTTATAATGACGCATCAGGAGCTGTGCCTCGAGCTGCTGTACCGTCTCAAGGGCAACGCCGACTGCGATCATAAGCGAGGTACCACCGACCGAGATTGCCACAATGCCGCTCGCCGCACTGAAGATCAGCGGGAAGCCGGCGACAATCGCGAGGAATATCGCGCCGATAAAGGTAATCTTATTGAGTATTTTCATCAAGAAATCGGAGGTGGGCTTACCGGGACGGTAACCCATGACAAAACCGCCGTTTTTCTTGAGGTTGTTGGAAACTTCAACCGGATTGAACTGGATAACGGGTAGAAATATGCAAAGCCGAAGATGAAGAGCAGATACAGCACAATATAGAAAGGATGCGTCTGCGTCAGCCATCTCTGCACGCCATACCAGAAGGACCCCTCGGCCGGGCCGACAAAACTGATGATCGTGCCGGGAAGGGCAAGGAAGGTGGAAGCGAAAATGACAGGCAGAACACCGGACATATTGACCTTCATCGGAAGGTTTGTCGACTGGCCGCCGTACATTTTACGTCCAACCATGCGCTTTGCGTACTGCACCGGGATACGGCGCTCCGCGTTGGTCACAACAACGATAAATACGATCATGGCAAGCAAAGAGAACAATCACAGCCGCCATTAAGAGTATATACCAACCGCCCTGTGCAAAATAGGAGAATATTGTCATGCCTATCTGCGGGAAGCGGGCCACGATACCGACAAACAGCAGGATCGAAATACCGTTGCCGATACCCTTATCCGTGATCTGTTCTCCAAGCCACATGATGATGGCGGAACCGGCGGTAAAGCTGGCGATGATAACGATCGCACTCCAGACGCTGGGGTTAAAGAGCAGGTCGTTATTTTTCAGAAGGATATAGTAAGTGAAGCTCTGAACCAGGCCGATCACGACCGTTGTATAACGGGTGATGGAGGCGATCTTTTTCTTACCTTCCTCTCCGCCCTCCTTGGAGAGCCTTTCAAGGGCAGGGATCGCAATTGTCAAAAGCTGAATAATAATGCTCGCGTTAATATAAGGCGTAATAGAAAGTGCAAACAAAGTGGCATAGCTCAGGGCGCCGCCGGAGAGGATATTGTAATATCCCAGGAGGTTTCCTGACTCCAAGTACGTATCGAACAGCACGCGCAGTCCTTCGGTGTCAATACCGGGGATCAGGATCGCAACGGACCCGAAACGGTAAATGACAACAACCATGAGCGTGAAAAGCAGCTTTTTGCGAATTTCCGGGTTACGCCATGCGTTCACAAACGTATTCCACATGTTACACCACCTCTGCCTTTCCTCCAGCTGCCTCGATCTTTTCCTTAGCGCTTGCCGAGAAGGCCGCCGCCTTTACAGTGAGCTTCCTGTCGATCGTACCAGTGCCGAGGATCTTAACGCCGTCAAGGTCCTTTTTAATGATACCGGCCGCAATGAGGGACTGCGTGTCAACCGTCGCGCCGTCCTCGAAGCAGGCGAGGGACGCCACGTTGACTTCCGCATAGTGGGTTTTTAAAGTGGTTTTTAAATCCACGCTTCGGGAGCTTTCTGATATACGGGACAGAAGTTCCGTCAAAGCCGGGACGAACGCCGCCGCCCGAACGCGCATTCTGGCCCTTGTGGCCACGGCCGGCGGTTTTTCCGTTGCCGGTGCCAATGCCGCGGCCCTTACGCTTCGGTGCCGTAATGGAACCGGGCGCCGGGGACAGTTCATATAACTTCATAAAGTTCATTCCTTTCGCTCCGCACAATACGGCAAGCGACCGCTTGCGTATCGGGGTTAAGTTACGCCTCTTCTACCTTAATAAGGTAGGAGATCTGGTCTACCTTACCGCGCGTCTGCGCGTTGTCGGGCTGCACGGTTGCGTCGCCGATTTTGCGAGACCGGGAATTCGCGGTGGCGATATGAGTCTTATTTCTGCCGTTTAAGCTTTTCACTAACGTTATTTTCATGTTTGCCATACTGTCCTCCTCAAGCCTTCGCGAGATCGGCGGCATTCTTGCCGCGGACCGCTGCGACCTGCTCCGCATTGCGCAGAGACTCAAGGCCCTGCATCGTCGCAGAGACGACATTCTGCGGGTTATTGGAACGCAGGCACTTGGTACGGATGTTCTTGATGCCCACAGCCTCCATGACGGCACGGACAGGGCCGCCGGCGATTACGCCGGTACCTTCCGCGGCCGGCTTTAAAAGGACGCGGCCGGCGCCGAACTCACCGATGACCTCATGCGGGATGGTGGAACCCTTCAAAGAGATCTTCTTCAGGTTCTTCTTCGCGTCTTCCATGCCCTTGCGGATAGCATCCGGGACTTCAGAAGCCTTGCCAAGACCGAAACCGACGATGCCGTTGCCGTCACCGACGACGACGAGAGCCGCGAACTTGAAGATACGGCCGCCCTTTACCGTTTTGGAAACACGGTTGAGGGCCACGACCTTCTCTGTCAGGTCAAGGGTCGAAGCATCGATACGTTTTGCCATGTCATTATCCCCCTTACCTTAAAACTCGAGGCCGCCCTCACGGGCGCCGTCTGCAAGATTCTGGACTCTGCCGTGATAAACATAACCGCCGCGGTCAAACACGACGTTTGAAACGCCCTTCGCTTTCGCGCGCTCGGCAATGGCCTGGCCGACCTTCTTTGCCGCTTCACAGTTGCCGCCGTACATGCCGAAATCCTTCTCAGCCGAAGAGGCGCTGCAAAGCGTCACGCCGTTTACATCGTCGATGATCTGGGCATAGATGTTGGAGAGGCTTCTGTAAACGCACAGGCGGGGTCTTTCGGGCGTACCCGAGATGGCCGCACGCACTCTGCGATGACGCTTCAGGCGCTGTTTATTGGAATCTTTTCTGCTAACCATCAGTGTACACTCCCTTACTTCTTCTTACCGCCGGCCTTGCCTTCCTTGCGGATCAAGGTCTCATTGGCATATTTGATGCCCTTTCCCTTATAGGGTTCCGGCGGTCTCTTCTCGCGGACGTTCGCCGCGAACTGGCCGACGAGCTGCTTATCCGGGCCGCTGATGACGATGCGGTTCGGGGCGGGAACGTCGATCGTGATGCCGGGGATCTCATCCATCATGACCTGATGGGAATAACCCAGGTTCATCACAAGCTGCTTGCCCTGCTTGGCGGCACGGTAACCAACGCCGTTGACCTCGAGCTCCTTTGTGAAGCCCGTGTGAACGCCGGTGACCATGTTCGCGACCAAAGCGCGGGTCAGGCCGTGAAGCGATCTGGATTCCTGTGCATCGTTCGGACGGGTAACGTTTAACACGTTGCCGTCAAGCTCGACGGAGATCGTCGGATGGATGCTGGACTTCAGTTCGCCCTTCGGACCCTTTACGGTAATATTCTTACCCTCCAGCGTGACCTGCACATCGGCCGGCACGGTGATGGGCATTCTTCCGATTCTCGACATATTGCTCCTCCTTACCAGACAAATGCGAGGACTTCGCCGCCAACGTGCGCGGCTCTCGCCTGCTTATCTGTCATAACACCACGGGAGGTGGAAATCACCGCAACGCCGAGTCCACGCAGGACCTGGGGAAGTTCGTCTGCCGGCGCGTACACACGCAGGCCGGGCTTCGACACCCTGCGAATGCCGGTGATGGCCTTTTCGCCGGCCGCGGTATATTTCAGGGCGATTTTAATCATGCCCTGGCCGCCGTCCTCCACGATCTGGAAGCTCTTGATATAACCTTCCTCAAGGAGGATCTCGGCAATTGCCTTTTTCATCTTAGAGGCCGGTACGTCAACCGAATCATGCCTCGCGGCGCTGGCGTTGCGCAGGCGAGTCAGCATGTCGGCGATAGGATCTGTAATATGCATATCTTATCCTCCTTACCAGCTTGCTTTTTTCACGCCGGGAATCTGTCCCTTGTAAGCAAGCTCACGGAAGCAGATGCGGCAAATGCCATAATCGCGAAGGTAGGCGTGCGGTCTGCCGCAAAGCTTGCAGCGGTTATAACCGCGGCTGGAGAACTTCGGCGTTCTCTGCTGCTTTAAGATCATTGATTTCTTAGCCACTGTTCTCTGCCTCCCTTACTCTTCTCTTGCGAAGGGTGCGCCAAGCATCTCAAGAAGTGCTTTGGCCTCTTCGTCGGTGTTTGCGGTGGTTACCATAATGATATCCATGCCGCGGATTTGATCGATCTTATCGTACTCGATTTCCGGGAAAATCAACTGTTCCTTCAGGCCCAGGGCATAGTTGCCGCGGCCGTCAAAGGCGTTGGGGTTGATGCCGCGGAAGTCACGTACGCGCGGCAGCGCGACGTTAAAGAGACGATCGAGGAACTCCCACATACGCTCGGCGCGCAGGGTAACCTTCACGCCGACGGGCATACCTTCACGGAGCTTAAAGTTTGCAACGGACTTGCGGGCGTGGGTGACAACGGGCTTCTGGCCGGTAATGAGCGAAATATCGTTCACAACGGCGTCAATGATTTTCGTGTTGTCGCGCGCTTCGCCGCAGCCAACGTTGACAACGATCTTATCAAGGCGCGGGATCTGCATCGGGCTCTTATACTCGAATTTCTTCATCAGAGCCGGGGCGACCTCAGCCTTGTATTTATCTTTCAAACGTGCCATTTATCGTCCCTCCTTAAAGCTCGCCGCCGCAGTGCTTGCAGATACGGGTCTTTTTGCCGTCGGCGATTTCAGTCTTGATACGCGTGGGCTTATGGCACTTCGGGCAAACGACCATAACCTTGCAGGCCGCAAGCGGCAGTTCCTGCTTGATGATGCCGCCCTGCTGCTGTGCGTTACGGGGTTTGACGTGCTTCGTTGCGATGTTAATGCCTTCGATAACGACCTTGCCGTCCGTCGGGACGGTATGCAGAACCTTACCGGTGCGGCCGCGATCCTTGCCGGTAATCACCTGCACGGTATCGCCTTTCTTAATCTTCAAAGCGTTCATTCTTTCAGTCCCCTCCTTACAGTACTTCGGGAGCCAGGGACAGGATCTTCATGTAGTCCTTGTCACGCAGCTCACGGGCGACCGGGCCAAAGATACGGGTGCCTCTCGGGTTCTTATCATCACGGATGATTACGGCGGCGTTGTCGTCAAACTTGACGTAACTGCCATCGGCGCGGCGCACACCCTGCGCGGAACGGACGATGACCGCCTTCACGACGTCGCCCTTCTTCACGACTCCACCGGGGCTGCTTTTCTCACGGAGGCCACAATTACATCGCCGATATTGCCGTACTTTCTGACCGAACCGCCGAGCACTCGGATGCATTTCAGCTCCTTTGCTCCGGTGTTGTCGGCCACTTTTAATTTCGATTCCTGCTGAACCATAAAGCCTGCCTCCTCTTATCGTGCCTTCTCGATTATCTCGACCAGGCGCCATCTCTTATCCTTGGAAAGGGGGCGGGTCTCCATAACCAAAACCTTGTCGCCGACTCTGCACTCGTTCTTTTCGTCGTGTGCCTTCAGCTTATAGGTGTTCTTTATGATCTTCTTATAAAGGGGATGCGCAACCCTGTCCTCGACCGCGACCACGATGGTCTTGTCCATCTTGTCGGAAACAACGCGGCCAACTCTTGTTTTGCGGAAAGCTCTGTCACTCATATTCAGTACCCTCCTTAACCGGCCGTCTTCTCGGTGATGACAGTTTTTACTCTTGCGATGTCGCGACGGACCTCAGTGATCCTCTTGGGGTTTTCAAGCTGATTGGTCGCGTTCTGGAAGCGAAGATTGAAGAGATCCTTCTTCAGGTCGTTCAACTTCACATTCAACTCTTCAACGCTCATCTCGCGAATCTCATTAGCCTTCATTCTCTTCACCGCCGTCCTCAACGCCGCTCTCCGCGGCATCCTCGCGCTTGACAAACTTGGTCTTGATCGGCAGCTTATAGCCGGCAAGGCGCATAGCTTCACGCGCGGTTTCTTCGGGAACGCCCGCGATCTCAAACAAGACTCTGCCGGGCTTGACTACTGCGACCCAGTACTCGGGGAGCCCTTACGGAACCCATGCGGGTTTCAGCGGGCTTCTTCGTAACGGGCTTATCGGGGAATATCTTGATCCAGACCTGGCCGCCGCGGCGGATATAACGCGTCATCGCAATACGGGCCGCTTCGATCTGGTTGGAGGTGATCCACGCGGGCTCAAGAGCCTGGATACCATAATCGCCGTAGGTGACCTTCGTGCCCTTATGGGCGGTGCCCTTTAAACGGCCGCGGTGCACTCTGCGGTATTTTACTCTCTTAGGCAGAAGCATTAGTCTTTGCCTCCTTCCGGTTTAGCTGCTGCGGGGGCTGCCGGCGCCGCTGCTGCGGGACGCGGGCCGCGGTTGTAGCCGCCCTGGCCGCCACCCTGCGGGCCGCGATTATAGCCGCCCTGGCCCTGCGGACGGTTTAACCGCCCTGGCCGCCACTCTGCGGGCCACGGTTATAGCCGCCTTGGCCCTGCGGGCCGCGATTGTAGCCTCCTGACCCTGCGGACGGTTGTAACCGCCCTGGCCGCCTTCACGCGGGCCACGGTTATAGCCGCCTCTGCGGTCGCCGTCACGACGGTCGCGGCGGTCTCTGCGGTCGCGTCTGTCCTGGCGCGGGGGCTCGATGGTGGACTGTCTCGGGCCGCCGGTGAGAACCTCGCCGCGGTAGATCCACACCTTGATGCCAACGCGGCCATAGGTGGTGTGCGCCTCGGCAAAGCCGTAGTCGATATCGGCGCGCAGGGTCTGCAGCGGGATGGTGCCTTCATGATAATGCTCGACGCGCGATTTCTGCGCCGCCCAGACGGCCGGAAACCGCAGTCTTGATGCCACGGGCGCCTGCGCGGGTCGCGCGGCCCATGGACTGCTTCATCGCACGGCGGAAGCTGACGCGCTTCTCAAGCTGGGAAGCGATGCTCTCCGCGACGAGCTGTGCGTTGAGGTCGGGTTGCGGATCTCGACGATATTGACAGCTACGCGCTTGCCGACCATGCCTTCGAGCGTCAGGCGGAGCTTCTCAATGTCCGCGCCGCCGCGGCCGATGACAATACCCGGACGCGCGCAATGGATGAAAATACGCACGCGGTTGGGATTTCTTTCGATTTCGATCTTCGGGATGCCCGCTTCATAGAGGGAATCCTTGATGAACTTGCGGATCTTAAAGTCTTCAACGAGAAGGTCGCCGACCTTTTTTCGTTCTTGGCGTACCATCTGGAGTCCCAGTTCTGGATTACGCCGACGCGAAGACCATGAGGATTAACTTTCTGCCCCATTGTACGACCTCCTGCTTATTCTCTCTTTGAGAGCCAAGGTGATGTGGGAAGACCGCTTCAGCAGTCTGTCCGCACTGCCGCGCGCTCTGGCCTGAATGCGCTTCATCGTCGGGCCAGGGCTGACAAACACTTCGGAAACGTAAAGACGGTCAACGTCCATCTCAAAGTTGTTTTTCGGCATTTGCAATGGCGCTCTTGAGGAGCTTGATGAGCGGCTCGGAGGCCGCCTTGCGGGTATTCATTAAAATCGCAGCCGCCTCGGAGATGTCCTTGCCACGGATAAGGTCGCAGACGATCTTCACTTTTCTGGGCGTGATGCGGATATGCTTCACACATGCTCTTGCTTCCATGTTACTTCCTCCCTTACTTGCCGGAGGTCTTGCTGCCCGCATGACCTCTGAAGGTACGAGTGGGAGCAAACTCACCAAGCTTATGACCAACCATATCCTCGGTGATGTAAACCGGGACATGCTTGCGTCCGTCATGGACGGCAATGGTGTGGCCAACGAACTCCGGGAATATCGTGGAGGCGCGGGACCAGGTCTTTACGACATGCTTTTTCATTGCCCGCGTTCATTTCAGCGATTCTCTTATAGAGCTCGGGCGCCACAAACGGTCCCTTCTTAATACTTCTGCTCATTTAAGTTACCTCCCAAATCACTTACTGCCGCGGCGTTTGACAATGAACTTATCGGTGCGGTTCTTCTTGGAACGGGTCTTGTATCCAAGCGTCGGCTTGCCCCACGGGGTAACCGGGCCGGGACGGCCGACAGGGCTCTTGCCCTCACCGCCGCCGTGCGGGTGGTCGACCGGGTTCATAACGGAACCGCGGACGGTCGGACGAACGCCCATATGGCGCTTGCGGCCGGCCTTGCCGATCTGTAACGTTTTCATGGTCGAGGTTGCCGATCTGGCCAATCGTCGCCTTACAGTCAAGCGGACCAGGCGGACTTCGCCGGAGGGAGGCGGACCTGCGCGTAGCCGTTTTCCTTCGCCATGAGCTGTGCGGAGGCGCCGGCGGCGCGCACAAGCTGTGCGCCGCGGCGGGGTAAAGCTCCACGTTGTGGATCACGGTACCGACCGGGATATTCTGAAGCGGCAGGGCGTTGCCGGGCTTAATGTCCGCGCCCGTACCGGACATAACCACGTCGCCGCGCTGCAGGCCGACGGGGCGAGGATATAACGGCGCTCGCCGTCCTCATACTCAAGACGCGCGATATTCGCGGAGCGGTTCGGGTCATACTCAATGAAGAGGACCTTCGCGGGCATATCGATCTTATCGCGTCTGAAGTCAATGATTCTATATTTCTGTGTCTGTTTCCGCCGCCCTGGTGGCGTACGGTAATTCTGCCATAATTGTTTCGGCCGGCGTTCTTCTTGTTCGTGTCAAGAAGGCTCTTTTCCGGCTTCACCTTGTCAAGCCCGGAATAATCGGCGACCGTCATATGACGTCTCGACGGTGTCGTGGGCTTAAAGGTCTTTGTCGGCATGTACTCTCACTCCCTGTATTTTAATGAGGTCCGGTAATACCGGAAAATCAGGTAAGGGACTCAAAGAACTCGATGCCCTTGGAGCCTTCCTTCAGCGTTACAATGGCCTTTTTCCAGGAACTCGTGCGGCCGCGGGTGTACCCCTGGCGGCGGAGCTTGCCATCGTAATTCATGGTGTGGACGCTTGCGACGTCTACGCCGAAGATTTCTTCAACAGCTTTTTTGATCTCAATCTTGTTGGCCTCACGGGCGACCTCGAAGGTGTACTTGTGCTCACTTGCACCTTCCACGCTGCGTTCGGTCACGATGGGGCGGCGGATGATATCATAAACAGATTTCATTTACCGAACACCTCCTGGATTTTTCTCGACGGCGCTGCGGTCCACGATGAACTTGTCCGCGTTCATGATGTCATAAACGTTGATGACGTTCGCCGGGCTCGTCACGACGCCGGGGATATTGCGGGCGGAAAGCACCACATTGCGGCGTACTTCGGGCGTAACGATCAGGCTCTTGCCCTCGGCGCCCACAGCCTTCAGCATACCGACGATATTCTTGGTCTTGATCTCCGCGCAGTCGAGGTTGTCGACAACGATGATCTCGCCGGCCGCGCACTTCGCGCTGAGCGCGGAGAGCATAGCCAGACGCTTATACTTTTTATTGAGGCGGTAGGAATAGGACCTGGGCTTCGGCGCGAACGCGACGCCGCCGTGCGTCCACTGCGGGGAACGCGTGGAACCCTGGCGGGCGCGGCCTGTGCCCTTCTGGCGCCACGGCTTGCGGCCGCCGCCCGATACCTCCGCGCGGGTCAGGGCGCTCTGGGTACCCTGACGGCGGTTGGCAAGCTGATTTTTCACTGCTTCATGGATAGCGACCATATCCGGCTCAATACCGAAAATAGCGTCGGAAAGTTCGATTTCGCCGACCTGCTTTTCCTGTCATATCATAAACATTCGTCTTAGGCATGGTTCAAACTCTCCTTTCTTTACTTTCTCGCAGAAGCCTTCTGCGGGTTGACGCTGGTCTGCACCTGGACCTGCTTGGCGCGATGCGTCTTGACGGTGCTCTTTACAAATACGATACCACCGCGCGGGCCCGGGATCGCGCCGCGGACTGCGATGATATTGAGTTCCGGATCGACCTTGACGATGTCGAGGTTCTGGATGGTGACCTGCTCGACGCCCATGTGGCCGGGCATCTTCTTGCCGGGCATGACGCGGGCGGGGTCGGAGTTCGCGCCCATGGAACCAACGCTGCGGTGGACAGGGCCAACGCCGTGGGTGTGGTTCTGGACATGCTGTCCCCAGCGCTTGACGACGCCGGCGTAACCTTTACCCTTTGAAATACCGGTGACATCCACGAAGTCGCCTTCTGCGAACACGTCGGCGGTCAGAACGTCGCCAACGTTCAGTTCGGCGAGCTCGCCTTCAAACTGGAACTCCTTGAGGACTTTCTTGAGATCCTCGCCGGCCTTTTTCAGGTGGCCGATCTCCGGCTTCGTGAGCTTGCGCTCCGGGACATCCTGGAAGCCGAGCTGAACAGCGTCGTAGCCATCCTTTTCAGAGACCTTCTTCTGTGTGACGGTACAGGGACCGGCTTCGATGACCGTTACCGGGATCACCTTGCCCTCTTCGGTGAAAATCTGGGTCATGCCCACTTTTCTGCCGATGATTGCCTTTTTCATTTGTTTTCCTCCTTGTCGGTTATTGGTCGGCTCCGCCGACTTGACCGGAACGAAACCAAGTTTCGTTCGCTTACATGACCTTTTATCTCAATATCAACGCCCGCCGGGAGGTCGAGGCTCATCAGAGCTTCCACCGTTTTCTGTGCGGGATTGACAATATCGATCAAACGCTTGTGGGTGCGTCTTTCAAACTGCTCACGGCTGTCCTTGTACTTATGGACGGCGCGCAGGATGGTGACGACTTCCTTCTTCGTGGGAAGCGGGATGGGGCCGGAAACACTGGAACCGGTGCGTTTTGCAGTCTCGACGATGCGGGCTGCGCTCTGGTCTATGAGCTGATGGTCATAGGCTTTCAGACGGACTCTGATCTTCTCCATTACATTTCCTCCTTGCACGTACGTTTCACAAACCGCCGCGCCGTGCAACTCATAATAATATTGCGGCGGCCGGAACAGTACGGATTAGAATACACAACCGCGCCGTGTGTCAAAACACTGTACATGATAAAAACCGGAAACTTCCCGACTTTCACACCGGCACAAAACGCAGGCTGAAATCGGACGCAAAGTCCGGCTTTCCTCCACGTGTAGGTCCATGCGCGCCCAAAGGCGCATGTACGCGTTTTTGCAGTATTCTGCCGCCCGTCGTATTCACCGCGCCACGCGGTGTGCGGACATACTCAGCCGAAGTTACCTCGCGCAGCGCGAGATCTCCAGCGTCATCGCAGTAGCGTTTGAGGCACGCCAAACCGCTCACTAATACCGCAAGCTAATATAGTATAAACCCAGCGATACCAAAAGTCAAGACCTTTTCTCATGTTTTTCTTACAAATCCGAAGTTTTTCGCGGGAATGCTGCTGCAAGGTGTACAAAAGCGGGAGCTTTTGTGCTCTGCATACATGTAATGAAGAAAGAGCCTTCAAAACCCCGCCGCAATTTCGAGAGATTTTCAAAAACCCATTTCTTTTTATGGAAAAGAAACGGGTTTTGTATCCCAAAAAAGCCACAAGGGAGGGAGAGTCACCGCAAGCGGTGACACTCTCCCCTCCCTTGACCCACCCTCTGGCGCGAGGGAGCGGAGCAACTTATCCGACGTGACCCAGGCGAAGCCGGTCACGGAGGAAGAGGAGGCGCAATCGAAGCGGAGCAGCCTTCCGGCAGAGCCGGTAAGGGTGCGGAGCGCAGTTTGCGACGACGAGCCGTGAGACAACTGCTTTGCCACAGAACATCCCATACCAAGTACGCGGCATTCTTTAAAAGAAGTTGCGTCACCCTACTCTAATAATTCAGGAAACTTCATTTCAAATCACCCCGGCCGTATTTCTTCGATCTAAATATGAAAAGCGTTTCGTGCATTTTGCAACACCACAAGCTCGCAATAACCTTTCACCCACCCAATTCAGCAGGAACCGTTGTTTCTCTCACGCCGGTAGGGGTCTGGGGGATATTCGGAAATCCCCCAGGCGCTTTTTTCTTTGGAGTCAAGAACCATTTCTTTTGGCGAGTCAAAAAGAAATGGTTCTTGAAAACACGCTTTCAAAACCCCTGCTGGGGTTTTGGCAGTTTCTAAGCGGGAGAAATCAAAACCCCCGCACCACAAAGCTACTTTTCCGGATAAGGCATATCTTTCGGGAAGCCAAAAATATAATCTGCCGACACATTATAAAATTTACATAAAAAAGGTAAATATCTTTTGCCGTGTATTGTACCCTTCTTTTTTCGTACTTTGATACAGCAGATTGCTTACAATATAAAAATTTTTGCAATTTCTTCCTGAGTAATATCTTTATCAATGCGTAATGCCGTAAGTCTATCAACAAAATCCATAGTATCACCCCTTTTAACAATATTATATTCCAATTCAGACTATTGACTTTTAGTCTTAATCAGACTATAATTTATTTATTAAACTGAAAATAAAAGGAGTTGATCACCATGACTGCGATGCTTGAGGAATTCCTGTCAGCCCGTGTTGAAGAAATCATCAAGAATCTCAGGGAAGAAAATTCTGAGTACGCGCTGATCCTGCAAAAATGCTGTGAACGATCCGACATGATCGAGGAAATCACGAACCACGATGGAGAGCTGCACTTGTTCCCGCTCGATTTAACCGAAATCCAGGAATTTTTTGAATGCGAATACCAGCTTGACGCCATCACGCAGCTGGAACTCTATAAACACGGCCTGACGGACTGTATTCAATACTTAAAGCAGCTCCACGTGCTGCCGTCCTAAATAAAAAGCGGCGTCCGACATATAAAAAGCAAGAGTAAACAGTGTTTACTCTTGTTTTTTGTTCAATGATACTTTAGCGCCGACGGCCTTTCCGCGTTTTTTCACTTGGTATGCAGCGTCACAAACGCCACCTCCGGCATACAACAGAACCGGATCGGCATTTTCGACGTCCCCAGCCCGCGGCTGACAAAGAGCTGCGACTCCCGCGCGTTGCCGGCGTCATAGTGCCCCATGGGATAAAGCCGTCCCTGCGCCGGCAGGATCAACTCGCCCAAAAACGGCAGACGCACCTGCCCGCCGTGCGTGTGGCCGGAGAGCAGCAGGTCGATTGCGGAGCTTTGCGACTCCGCAAACAGATCCGGCTCGTGGCACAGCACCAAGTTGTATGTATCCGACGGGAGCGAGTCGAGGTCAAAGGACGCCCCGCTCCCGAAAAAGAAGTCGTCGATGCCCGTCAGTGTCACGCCGAGCAGCGAGAGGTCAACGCTCTCGTTGCGCAGGACGGTGAAGCCGCCCGCCTCCAGCACGCGGATGCTCTCATCCTGCCCGCCGCGCCCGTAATCGTGGTTGCCCAAAACGGCGTACTTGCCATGCGTCGCCTCAATCGCGGAGAGCGCCGCAATGATGCCGTCGTCGTCGGCCGGGTACTTCGCGTACTGCTCGTAAAGGTCGCCGGTAAAGACCACGATATGCGGCTCGAACGAATTGATCTTTTCAACGGCGCGTTCAAACCGTTTCACGTCATAGTCAAAGCCGAAATGCGTATCGGTAAACTGTGCGATGCGCAGCCCGTCCGCCGCCGCCGGGACGCCGCCGCGCGCACGTCCGTGCTTGTGACCGAGAGCAGCGACGGCTCCACCCACCGCATCCAGACAAACGCCAGACAGATGAGGATCATGCAGAAAATCAAAAGCTTCGTGAGCGCCCTAAAAAACCTTCCTATCAAAACGCACCTCCCGGGCCTCAGCCCTCGTCGCCCGACGCGGCGGCGTTCACCTCCGCGATTGCCGCGTTGTGCTCGTCGAGCGTCTCGGAGAAGATATGGCTGCCATCGGCGCGCGCGACATAGTAATAATAGGAGGTACTGGCGGGGTACAGCACAGCCTCCAGCGACGCGATGCCGGGGTTTGCAATCGGTCCGGGCGGCAGGCCGTTATTGACATACGTGTTGTACGGATCGTCGATTTTCAAATCGTCCGCCGTCGGCGCGCGGCCCACAATATACTGCACGGTCGCGTCGATCTGGAGCTTTGGGAACGTGCCGGGATTCGCCAGGCGGTTGTAGATGACGGACGCGACGACCGCGCGCTCGTCATCGCGCTTCGCCTCGCGCTCGACCATGGACGCGATGGTGACGACCTCGTTCACGGTAAGGCCCAGCTCCTCCGCGCGGTCATGGAGCTTCTGGGTAAACTTGTTGTCAAAGTTCGTCAAAAACTTTGCGATAACGTTCGGCGCGCTGTCGTTGACATAGAACTCATAGGTATCCGGGAAGAGATACCCCTCGAGCCGCGTCTTGCTGTCGCCGATGCCGTCGATGAAGTCATAGTCGTCGAAATCGTAGTTCTCAATCGCGTCGTAGAGGTCCTCGGCGCTCGCAACGCCCCTTCTCCACCAGCGCGTTTACGATCTGCGCGGTCGTATAGCCCTCCGGGATCGTCACGCGCACCGTTTCCTTATAGGTCGACGTGCGGCGCAGGGTACGCGCAATGGCGCTGTAGTCGAGGTTTGCGTTGATTTCATACTTTGCCGCTTTTAAAGGTCGCGCCGGACACCGAGCAGTAAAACTTGAAAAGCGACGGATACTCGATAATGCCCGCGTCCTTCAAAAGCCCCGCCACCTCGGACGCCGTGGCGTCCGCGTCCAGCTCGATCACGGCGCTGCGGTCCGGCTTTGACGAACGCAAACACCTCGTTCGCCGCAATGATGACGAGCGCCGCCAAAAACATCGACACGCCGAGCACAAACGCGGTGTACATCGCGCCGACAAGGCAGCCGTGCCCCGCGTCGCGGTGTCGCCTGCGGCGACGGCGGCGGCCGCGCGGTACATCGTTCATGGAGAACTCCAGCTCGTCCGCCGGCGCGACGTCCGGCTGTTCGGCCTCGCGTTCGCGGCGCAGGCGTTCCTCATCGCGGCGCGTATGGCGCTCATATTCCTCATATTCAGGCTCCGGCTCCCGGGGAGGCATGTCCCGGACGGGGTGCCTGGTCAAAAAATTCATATTCATCCTCCGGAAGGCCGTTTTGGCCGTCCCGCTCCGGATGGTTTTTTTCATAGTCATGATTTGCCATAGTAGGATCCTTTCAGGATGCGGCACGCGGCGCCTAGCGCCACATGCCCAGGAGTATCATAACAAGCCTTGTTATGTAAAGCAGTAAAAACAGCAGAAACCCCAGCGTCCCAAAGGACGCCCACAGGTTTTTCAGCCATGCGCTCCGGCCCTTTTGAAAACGCGCGAGCAGCCCGTCGCGCAAAAGCCCCTCGCAGCTTCTCAGCAACGAAAAAGGAACAGCAGGAAGAGCACGACCGCCACGGCGACCACGATCACCATGCGTCCCGCGAGCGCGTCGGAGGCATAGAGCAGGTCCCCGCCGTATAGCGCCAGGCGGCAGAGCAGATGCGTGAGCACCGCCGGCCAGACGGAGTTCGTGTAATACGTCTCGAGCGCGCACAAAAAGCCGATCACAAGCACCAGAGGCGCCGCCGAGGGGTAAACGTAGAGCATCGGCATGGAAATGGTGGACAGTACGAGCGCCGCCGCCGTACCCTGCTTCTCAAATAAGGAAAACAGCGCGCCGCGCAGAAACACCTCCTGCACCAGCGCCGGGATGACAACGAGCGTCGCGATCACCAGCCCCGCGGGCACGTCCACCGTGCGGGAGAGCATTGGGTAGAGGGCGTCGAGCCCCGGTAAGGCTCGCGTACGATGTGCGCGAGTCCAACGTTTAAGAGAAACAGCCCGAGCGCCGCCGTAACCGCCGTCAAAAGCGCGAACGACGTATAGACGCGCGAGACCGGGCGCAGACGGCGGTTCAGCTTCCGGTCCTTCGCAAGGAAGCGCAGCAGCACCGCGCCGCCGAAAAACGCCACGCTCTCCGTCAGGGCGATGGAGAACCGCGGCCCCCACGCGCCGGGCATACTGAGCAGATGCCCGGACACCACATAAAACGCCGATAAAAAACAAAAGGAGCACGAAAAGGCACCAGCCCGCAAGCGATGTAGGCTTCAAACCCATGCGCATTCGCCCTCCTCCGTCAAAATGAGATCCACGCGTTCGTCGTGCAGCTCGCGCGGCAGCGACGGCAGCAGAAACTGCGTATAGCAGAGTCCTATTTTCACGCCGCGCATCTGCGCAAGGTACCGGTCATAGTAGCCGCCGCCGCGCCCGATGCGGAAGCCTGCGCGGTCAAACGCCACAGCGGGAACAACGGCCAGGTCAAACGCCTGCGGCGGCAGCACGGGCGTATCGCGCCGCGGCTCAGGAATGCCGAACGCGCCCGGCGCGAGCGCATCCAGCGTACGGATTTCGTGCGCCTCCATCACGCCGCCGGGCAGGCACAGCGGCACAGCCACGCGGCGTCCCGCGGCAAACGCCGCGTTCAGGATCTCCGCCGTCCCTATTTCCCAGCCCGTGCCGACATAACAGAAAAACCGTCCCGGCCGCCGCCCAGCACGGCGAGGGAGAGCAGCCGTCCGGCAATCCGCCGGTCATAATCCGCGCGGAGCCCGGCGTCCAGACGCCGGCGTTTTGCAAGCAACGCCCGGCGCAGGCGTTCTCTTTTCCGCGCGCGCCGCGTCACACATGGCGCACCGCGCGCCAGCGCATGTTGAGATACGCCGGGAAATACGAAAGCTTTGCCTTGCGCAGCCCTTCGATTCCCAGGTCCTCCTCGCGGTTGATATAGGAAAACCCCTCGCTGAACCGCAGGGCAAACGCGTTATTAATCATCTGATAAGCGCCCGGGATGTCCGCCGCCTTTTCGATCTGCTCCAGAATGGTGTCGCCGTTTAATTGCGTGCCGAGGGCGTAGGCCGCGATCTTCCCGTCCAGACGGAGCGCGACGCCCACCATACCGATCTTTTCAAGATCTGACACCGCGCGGCGGATGGCCTCGGCCTCCTTGCGGAAGTCGTCGCCCGACCCGTGCTCGCGGTCCCACTCGGCGTTAAAGGCGAGCACCTCCGCCGCGTTTTCCGGCCCGACCGCCTCAAACGCGAAGCTTCCCTCGTTTGCGGCGGTAAAGCGGTTGATATAGTTTCGCTTCGCGTGCAGCTTTTTCCCGCGCAGCTCGCGCAGGGCTTCGGCGTCGTAGATATAGTCCGCGTAGTCCGGTTCTTCGATGAAGTCGAACCGGCCCGGCAGCGCGGCCTCCAGCTCTTCCTTCATCTGCCCGTTGATCGTGACAAGCTCCAGTGCGATCCCGCGCGCCTCGGCGTCCTTTTCAAGACGTTCCACGGCGTAGGCGAGACGGTCGCCCGCTCCAAGCGGCATTTGGTAAGAGATACTTCCATCCGGGAACTGATACATGATATAGAGTATCCCATCTTCCATAAAATATCGCGCCGGATACGTTTTTTCCCAAATATAAAGACACGAAAAGGAATGGTCGCAGACCCGATAGGGCTGTGCGCGCAAACCGGCTCCAGCACCGCCCGGTCGGAAAGCTCCACTTCTTTAAATTTCAGCATATGCCCACCTTGTTGATGATTTTCAGGATATCCCCCGCAATGTCTTTCGCCGGACGCATTGCGCCGTCCGCCCCGCAGGGCACCGTATGCCAGCCGTACCGCGCCGCCGCCTCCAAAGCGCTTTCGCGGCACAGGCCGAGGTATTCGGCGTGCGTTTCATGGATATCGCGCGCAGCCTGCCGCTTTTCAATGTTGGCAAGCGCCGTCGGGACTTCCACGTCCAAATAAAGCACCGCGTCCGGCGCGGGCAGGCCCAGTAGCCGGTATTCATAGTCAAACAGCCAGTCCATATAGGTCAGCCGCGCCGCGCCCGAGAGCTTCGCGCCCTGGTGGATTGCGTTGGAGGTCGTATACCGCCCGGCGACGAACAGATCTCCCGCCTCGTAACCGGGGCCCCAGTCGGACTGATAGGACGCATACTGGTCCACGGCGTAAAAGGACGACGCCGCGTAGGCGTTCACATCCTCCGGGTCGCCGCCGAACCGCCCGTCGAGATACATCCGCACAAGCATCGACGAGTCGCTATCGTAGCACGGGAACTCAAGCTTCCGGTACGCCGTACCCCGCGCGTCAAGCGCCGCGCACAAAAGACCCAGCTGCGTGGTTTTGCCGGAGCCGTCCAGCCCTTCGAGAACAACGAGCTTCCCCACGGCTCACTCACCCGCTTTCGCGTAAAGCGCACGCATTTCTGCGGCGCGCCCGCAGGACATCTTCCCCTCGGGCACGGCCCCGCGAGACAGGCGGGTCCCGCCTCACGGAAAAGCGCCGGGCTCACCTTGCGCACTTCTAAGAGCATACGGCGCGCAAGCTCGCGGATCTCCCACTGCGCGCGGTTGCAGCAGCGCTGCCGGAAGAAATTCTTCAAAGACCGCGCGTTCATCGTAACGACGAACTGCGTCTCGCAGCCGTTTGGCAGAACGTAGCGCGCGTCCTCCGCGGCGGCCTTGCGCTGCGCGGAGAGCGCGGCTTTGTCCTCCCGCTGCCCCTCCGGCAGTTGCGCCGCACGCTTTTCATATAAAAGCGAAGCAATTTTGTTATATGCCTCGCGCTCTTTTTCCATAATCTCCTCGTAAAGCGCCAACGCCTCGGGGCACGCCGCAATCTGCGGCGGCGTGACGTAGCCAAACTTTTTTTCCGAGACGTAGCGCTGTGAGCGCACGCTGAAGGAGGCGATCCGGTGCCGCGTAATCTGCGCGAGCAGCGAGCGGGACACGCCCTCGACCGCAAACGTAAAGCTTGCGTGCTCGATCGGGCTCTCGTGCCCGAGCTCAGAGAGCATCTCGACAAACTCCGCCGCTGAATCCTCGTCGAGCTTTTCCATCACGGTATCAATCGGCCGCGCGGAATAACAGGTGCGCGCCGCCGCCGCGACGACGAAATCCGGCGCCGGCGTATAGGCTATCAGTTTGACGTCCATGTCTATTCACCCTTTCGCCGCGTCTTGAAGCGTTCGCACACCACGAGCCACAAAAAGACGGGCAGCTTCATCATGCGGACAATGCGTTTCGGCTCGCACAGGAGCCTGTAGAACCACTCAAGCCCGCATTTGCGGAAAAACCCCGGCGCGCGCCGCACCTCGCCCGCATAAACGTCCAGCGAGCCGCCCAGCCCCAGCATCACGCAGTGCGGCAGCTCCGCCGTGTGCGCCGCCATGAATTTTTCCTGTTTCGGGAACCCCGTGCAGACGAACACCGCGTCCGGCGCCGCCTGCTTCAAAAGCGCCGCGACCGGCGCGTCGTCCTTGAAGTACCCGTCGTGCGTCCCCGCGACCAGAAGTCCCGGATAGGCGCTTTTCAGGTTTTCCGCCGCACGCTCGGCCACGCCGGGCTTCGCGCCCAGCAGGTAAAGCCGTTTTCCGTGCCGCGACATCCAGGCAGCGAGCTGTTCGCCCAGCTCGATGCCCGGCACCCGCTCGGATAGCGGCGTTTTCAAAAGCCGGGACGCGTGCACAATCCCGATGCCGTCTGGCACGACGAGCGCCGCGCCGTTTAAAACGGCGGCGAGCGCCGCGTCCTCGCGGCAGGCGTATACGATTTCCGGGTTTGGCGTGACGATGTAGCCGCCCCCCCGCGCGACCATCCCGGCCGCCCGATCCAGTGCCTGGGGAGCGTCATATCGTCAAAACCAACGCCCATAATATTGACACGTGACATATTTTCACCTTAATAACAGTTTCAGAACATTATACCATCTGGCGAAAAGCAATGCAAGCGAATCGACCGTACCTTTCAATACTGTAAGGGTTTCGTAAGGATTCGCGGCGGAACCATTGACCTGACGACAAAAATATAGTAAAATAGACTCGTATGAATGGAAATATGGAGAAGTAGGATGGCTTATTTTGGACAGGGAAATTTTTAATATGCAGTATGCGGCCGTGCGCCGCGACATCATAGAGCGGGAGTTCGGCAATTAAACGAGCGCCAGCGCGAAGCGGTCTTCCATACGGAGGGCCCCTTTAGTGCTCGCAGGCGCCGGAAGCGGCAAGACCACCGTGCTCATCAACCGCATTGCCAACATCATCCGCTTCGGCGGCGGCTTCCAGTGCGAGACCGCGCCGGAGTACGCGGGCGAGGACGAACTGCGCGAGCTTGTCGAATACCCTCGACGACCCGCGGGAGGAAAAGCGCGAGCGCGTGACGGACCTGTGCGCCGTGAACCCCTGCCGTCCGTGGCAGATCCTCGCGATCACCTTCACAAATAAGGCCGCGAACGAGCTCAAGGAGCGTCTTGAGCGCGCCATCGGGCCGGAAGCGCGCGACATCTGGGCTTCCACGTTCCACTCCGCCTGCGTGCGTATCCTGCGCCGCGATATTGAGAAGCTCGGCTTCGAGCGCAGCTTCACGATTTACGGCGACGACGAGCATCTCAACATCCTCAAGTCCATCATTCGCGAAAAGGGGCTTGACGATAAAGTCTACGCGCCCGCGCGGTGGCGGGCGTCATTTCGCGCGCAAAGGACGAGCTCAAGACGCCCTCGAAGTTCGCGCGGGAACATGAGGACGACTTCCGTCTGACGAAGATTGCGCAGATCTATGCTGAATACCAGCGTATGCTGAAAGAGGCAAACGCGCTCGACTTCGACGATCTCATTATGTACACCGTCGCGCTGCTTAATAACTTTGAGGACGTGCGTTCCTACTATCAGAATAAATTCCGCTACATAATGGTAGACGAATATCAGGACACAAATGTTGCACAGGACCGCCTGACCCGGCTTTTAACCGGCGAGCACGCGAACATTTGCGTCGTCGGCGACGACGATCAGTCCATCTACCGCTTCCGCGGCGCGGACGTGGCGAACATCTTAAATTTTGAAAAGCACTATCCCGGCGCGGCGCTCATTCGCATCGAGCAGAACTACCGCTCCACCAAAACGATCCTGAACGCCGCGAACCGCGTCATCGAGCACAACGAGGGGCGCCGCGGCAAAGAGCTTTGACGGGCAACGACGGGGGGAGAAGCTCGGCTTTTTACCGCGCCGCCTCCGAGCAGGAGGAAGCACAGTACATTGCGAGCCACATCCTCTCCGCCTACCAGCGCGGGCACGCCGCGCGACTTCGCCGTGCTATACCGCATGAACGCCCAGTCGAACTCCGTGGAAAACGCGTTCAAGCGCGCGGGCATCCCGTACCGTATCGTCGGCGGCGTGCGCTTCTTCGACGGCGCCGAGGTGCGCGACATGCTCTCCTACCTGTGGGCCGTCGTGAACCACAACGACGAGCTGCGACTGCGCCGTATCATCAATAATCCCGCGCGCAAGATCAGCGACCGCCGCGTCGAGGACGCGCTGGAACTGGCAAGGAGCGAAAATATCGGCCTTTACGACGTCCTGCAGAACGCGAAGCGCTATAACCGTTTCGACCGTGCGGCGGCTCCCATGGAGCAGTTCGCCGCCATGCTAGAGGAGCTGCGGCTTTTGTCCGACACCATGCCGCTCGATGACTTTACGACGTCCTGCTGGAAAGACCGGCTACGCCGCGGCGCTTGAGCGCAAGGGCGACCCGGAATCGCTTGGCCGCGTCGACAACGTCATGGAGCTCAAACGAACATCGTCGATTACATGCGCACGCACGAGACGCCCCTCGCTCGAGGGTTTCCTCGAGGAGACCGCGCTCTTTACCGACATCGACCGCTACGACGAGGGCGCGGACGCCGCCGTCATGATGACCTTCCACAGCGCGAAGGGGCTTGAGTTCCCCGTCGTCTTTATGTGCGGCATGGAGGAGGGACTTTTCCCGTCCGCGCGGTCGCTGGACGAGCCCGCGCAGCTTGAGGAGGAGCGCCGTCTCTGCTATGTCGGCATCACGCGCGCGCGCAGCAAGCTCTATCTCACCTGCACGCGCCAGCGCACCATCTTCGGCAAGACGTCGTATAACCGCATGTCGCGGTTCGTCGAGGAAATCCCGCTGGAATTTATCGACGGCCGCATACAGGAGCACAACGAACGCCGCCGCGCGCAGGAGCACACTGCGGAGCATCCCGGCCGCTACAACACACACGCCGTTCCAACGCCTGCAATGGGTCCGCGCGTTGAAGCCGTCCGTGCAGCAGCCGAAGGCGCCCACGCTTTACCGCGTCGGGTTTGAAGTGGACCACACCGCGTTTGGGCGCGGACACATCACGGAGCTGACCCCCATGGGTGGCGATATGCTGCTCACCATTGAGTTTGAAAAGGTGGGCAGAAAACGCGTCATGGCAAACACGGCCTCACGCTTTATGAAAGTCACAAACCAGTAAAGCTGCTCCGGCAGGATGGTGCGTTCACCGTCCTGCCGGTTACTTTTTCGCCATTTTCAGTTGACAGGGCGCGGCAGGCGGCGTATACTTGTCAAGGATTACCCACAAATTTTGGAGGCATATCATGCGAAAGCTGCGCTTTTCTCAAACGCAGATCATAGCTTTGGGCTTTTTCTGGTCATCAGCATGGGGACCCTGCTTCTCATGCTCCCGATATCGACGCGCAGCGGCATGGGCGCGGGCCTCCGCGAGGCGCTTTTCACCGCCACTTCGGCCTCCTGCGTGACAGGCCTCATCGTGCAGGATACCTACACGTTCTGGTCCCCGTTCGGGCAGGCCGTGATCCTCGTCCTGATCCAGCTCGGCGGCCTCGGCTTTATGACCATCGCGACGCTTTTTTCCCTCCTGCTGCGCCGCAAGATCGGCATCCGCGAACGTGAGCTGCTCTCAGAAAGCATCAATTCCTCCCATATCGGCGGGATCGTGCGTCTGACAAAAAGATCGCTTTCGGCACCCTCTTCTGCGAGCTGGCGGGCGCGGTTCTTCTCTCGTTCCGGTTCTGTCCGGATTTCGGCTTCTGGAGCGGGCTCTGGGCCGCGGTCTTTACATCCGTGTCCGCGTTTTGTAACGCGGGCTTTGATCTGATCGGCAGACTCGGCGAATACTCCTCCCTGATGCCGTACGCGGGCGACGTACTCGTCAATGTCACGGTTATGCTGCTCATCACCGTCGGCGGCATCGGCTTTCTCGTCTGGGACGACATTTCCACGCATAAATTCCACTGGAAACGCTACGACCTGCACACAAAGATCGTGCTTTCCGTGTCATGTATTCTCACCCTGGGCGGCGCGGCGCTCTTCTTCCTGCTGGAGGGACGCGCGGACGCCGACATGAGCTGGACCGAGCGCGTCCTGACCTCCCTGTTCGACTCCGTCACCCGCGCACGGCCGGGTTCAACACGACGGACACCGCCGCGCTTTCAAACGGCGGCAAGCTGCTCACGATGATCCTCATGTTCATCGGCGGCAGCCCCTGGCTCCACGGCCGGCGGTATCAAGACGACCACGGTCGCCGTTTTGATGGTATATGCCTTTTCTTACGTGCGCAAGTCCGCGTCGTTCGGCATGTTCGGGCGCCGCCTCGAGGACGATTCCCTGAAAAAGGCCAGCGCCGTGTTCTTCACGAACCTGTCGCTCACCCTGATCGCCACAATCATCATTTCCTCCGTCCAGGTCCTGCCCCTGCCGGACGTTCTTTTTCGAGACGTTTTCCGCGATCGGCACCTGTCGGCATGTCGACGGGCATCACGCGCGAACTGCTCCCCGTCTCGCAGTTTATCATCATCTTCCTGATGTACTGCGGCAGGGTGGGAAGCCTCCTTTGCGACGGCGATCTCCGCGAAACGTCCCAAGCCGCCCGTTATGGACCCGGTTGAAAAAATCACGATTGGATAGGTGTTTCTGCTATGAAGTCATTTCTGTTAATCGGCATCGGCCGGTTTGCCCACTATCTCTGCCGCGAGCTAGCAAACCTCGGCAACGAGGTCGTGATTGCCGACAGCGACGAGTCCAAGATGGATGACCTGCTCGACTGTGTTGTGGCCGCGAAGATCGGCGACTGCACCCGCCGAGAGGTGCTTGCCACGTTCGGCGTCAATAACTACGACGCCTGCTTTGTCTGCATGGGCTCGAACTTTCAAAACAGCCTCCAGGTGACGGACCTGTTAAAGGAGATGGGCGGCGCGCGTCATCAGCCGCGCAACGACGGATATCCACGCGAAGTTCTTGCTGCGCAGCGGCGCGGACGAGGTTATTTTCCCCGACCGGGACATGTCCGAGCGCCTGGCGGTGCGTGTCAGCAACGACAGCGTGTTTGATTACTTCGAGCTCTCCGAGGAACTCGCCATTTATGAGATTTCCGCGCCGCACCGCTGGATCGGCCGCACGATCGGCGAGGTCAACGTCCGCGCGAAGTATAACGTCAGCATCCTGGCCTTCAAGAAAAACGGGCGTATGCAGGCCATGCCGACGCCGCACCATGTCTTTGTGGAGGACGAGCACCTGATGGTTTTGGGCAAAAAAAGAGGATATCGAACGGCTGGTGTGACCGGCCGTCAGCCGCAAACGGCAGGGCCAGCGCTTTTGGGCGCTGGTCTTTTTGATTCCATCCGCGCCCGTCTATCCAGATTCGGCAAATCGCTGCGCTTTCCTACTTGCAAACGCGCGGTAAAATTGTTATATTTGTTTTATCACGAGAAGGGAGTGTGTCACAAAATGGGATTCCATGGACAAAAAAGCCAAACAGCTTTTCTTTGACGGTTATAACTGCGCGCAGTCGGTGTTCTGCGCGTTTTGCGACGTACACGGCATGGGCCTCGACGAGGCGGCGCGCCTCCGTCGTCCTTCGGCGGCGGCATGGGACGTCTGCGCGAGGTCTGCGGCGCGCTTTCCGGCATTTTTATGGTCGTCGGCGCGCTCTACGGCGGCTACGAGGTCACGGACCGCGCGGCCAAGACCCGGCACTATACGATGATCCAGGAGCTCGCGGCCAAGTTCCGCGCGCGGTACGGCACACTGATGTGCCACGATATTTTAGACTTATCTCGTGGCCGTCCGACCTGGAGCCCGAGGCGCACACGCCGGAGTATCTGGCCACCCGGCCCTGTCCCGGCTGCGTCGAGTATGCGGCGGACATTTTAGACGAGTTCCTCGCGGCGCACAAAGCGGACTGACGTCCCGCGCTTTTGTAAAAGCGCGGATGTCCTGTGCAGGCTTCCGGGTTTCCCCGCGGCCGTCCGCTCCAAATGGCCGCCGGAAAACGATATGCCAGCCGCCCGCGCAACCCCGCAGACTTTTTTTCGTTTTCAGAGCCCCATTACCGGTAAAGAGCGCACCTTACAAAGCCCAAAACAACTACGAAAAAGGAGAGGTCATCATGAAAGCAGTTGTCATCGGCGCGACCGGACATACCGGCACCTACCTCGTCCCGCGTCTCGTGGACTATGGCTTCGAGGTCACAGCCGTCACGCGCGGCCAGAGCGAACCTTATACTTACACCGGCCAGTGGCGTGAGGTCGAGCGTGTCAAGCTCGACCGCGCCGAGGAGGAAAAGGCCGGGACGTTCGGCAAAAAGATCGCCGCCATGAACCCGGACGTTGTCGTGGACCTCATCAGCTACAGCGTCGAGAGCACGAAATCCACCGTCCAGGCCCTTCGCGGCACCAACCTCTCGCATTATTTGTTTGCCTCCTCCATCTGGGAGCACGGCGCCGCGGCCGTCACCCCCGCGGACGAGGACATGCCCCGCCATCCCATCGACGACTATGGCCGCGACAAGGTGGCGAGCGTCGAGTTCCTGCACGAAGAGTTCGTCAAAAACGGCTTCCCTATACCGCCGTTATGCCCGGCCACATCACCGGTCCCGGCTGGAACTGCATCAACCCCACCGGTAATTTTGACCCGGAGATCTTTGAAAGATCGGACGCGGCGAACGAATCTATCTCCCGCATTTTTGGTATGAGTGCGTGCATCACGTCCACGCGGACGACGTCGCGCAGGTCTTTTTCCGCGCGATCCAGCGCCGCACGGCCGCGCTCGACCAGGACTTTCCTTGCGGTCGCCCCGCAGGCCATGACCCTGCGCGGCTTTGCCGAGGCCATGTACGCCTGGTTCGGGAAGGAACCAGACATCGAATACCTTCCCTGGGAAGCGTGGCAAAAGACTGCGGCAAGCCAGGCCTTTATCAACAGCACCTACTGCCACCTCATGCACAGCGACAATTATTCCTGCGAAAAGGCGCGCCGTATCCTGGGATACGCCCCGCGCTATACCATCCTGCAGGCCGTGTGCGAATGCGTCTCCTCGATGCTGGCACGCGGCGTCATCAATATAGATTAAGAGCGAAAAAGGAGGATTATCATGAAAGCAGTTGTCATCGGCGCGACCGGACACGTCGGCACCTATCTTGTCCCGCGCCTTGTCCGAATGGGCTATGAGGTCACAGCCGTCTCCCGCGGCACGCGCGACCCTTATACGCGATTCCCTGAGTGGCGCGACGTGGAACGCGTCCAGCTCGACCGCCTTGCGCTTGAAAAAACGGACGGCTTCGGCTGCAAAATCGCGGCCATGAATCCGGATGTCGTCGTCGATATGATCAGCTTGGACTACCACAGCACCATAGAGACGGTCGAGGCCCTGAAGGGCACGAACCTCTCCCACTACCTCTTCGCCTCCTCCATCTGGGAGCACGGCGCGGCCTTTACCGTTCCCGTGGACGAGTCGGTCCCGCGCAAGCCGATCGACGATTACGGCCGCGACAAAGTTAAGAGCATCGCGTATCTCCACGGCGAATTTGAGAAAACGGCTTCCCCTATACCGCCGTCATGCCCGGGCACATCTCCGGACCCGGCTGGACCTGCATCAATCCCACCGGCAACCATGACCCGTCCGTTTTCACCGCCATTGCCCGCGGCGAACGCATTTACGTCCCGAACTTCGGCGTCGAGTGCGTGCACCACGTCCACGCGGACGACGTCGCGCAGGTGTTCGAGCAGGCCATCCGCCACCGCGAAGCCGCGCTGGACGAGGATTTTCGCAGTCTCCCCGCGCGCCATCACGCTGCGCGGCTATGCCGAGCACATGTACGAATGGTTCGGCAAGGAAGAAAACATCGAATACCTCCCCTGGCCCGACTGGGTAAAGGTGACGGCGGACGAGGAAAAAGTGTTCCGCACCTACCGCCACATCTCCCACTGCAATAACTACTCCTGTGAAAAAGCGCGCCGGCTGCTCGGCTACGAGCCAAAGTACAGCGGTATGGACGCCGTTCACGAGGCGGTTCAGTCCATGATCGAGCGCGGCGTCGTCACAAAGGGCTAAGGAGGCAGCATGAAGACAAAACTTCCGCTGGAAAAAGGTTGGTGTCTCCGCAGCCTGGAGCCTGCGACGTCCGTCGATCCCGCCGCCGTCGCGGCGGAGGACACCGGGACGTGGCTTAGTGTGGACACCGTTCCCTGCCGAGGTCCACGACATCCTGCTGGCGCACGGCAAGCTCGACCCGGAATACCGGCTCGGCTGGTGCGAAAGCGCCGCATGGGTAACAAAGCTCGACTGGCTTTACCGCCTCGACTTCGACTGCGAGACGCCGGGCGTGCGCACATACCTGCGTTTCGGCGGTCTGGACACGTTCGCGGACATTTACTTAAACGGCGTCCTCATCGGCACGCACAACGACTTTTACGTCTCCGACCTTATTGACGTCAGCGGTACGGTCGCCGTACACAACACGCTGCTTCTGCACTTCCATAACGCGCTCGGCGTCCTCGACGAACTCGAGCAGCCCGAGAAATGGGCGCACCTCGACAAATGCAAGCTGCTGCGCAAATCACGCCACGACTTCCCGGCGGACATCACCGAGGGCAGTACCTATCAGGGCATTGTCGGCTATCACACGCCGGTCGGCATCTATGAGACAGTGGAGCTGATCCTCGCGGACGCGGCCGAAATCACTTGCGACGAGATCCGCGCCGCCTTGCGCGAGGATCCGTCACCGGCGCGCTTCGTGTCCGGGTGGACGGCGCCTGCCATCGCGCGGGAACGCTCGGTATCAAAGTGTTGCTCTACGACCCCGAAGGAGCGCCGGTCGGCGAAACAGCCGGCAGCGCCTGGGGCGAGGAGCTTACCATTCCCTGTAACGGCGCCGCGACTCTGGTGGCCCGCCGGTTACGGCGCGCACCCGCTCTACCGCGCCGAGGTCGAGGTCACGCTCGACGGCCGCCTCTGCGACCGTGTAACAAAAGATATCGGCTTCCGCTATATCGAGCAGCCCTATTCCATGGGCTTCCGGATCAACGGAAAACCCGTCCGCCTCTGGGGCGGTTCCATGGACCCTTCCAGGCCCACACCTATGTCTGGCAGCATGAGCGCGCGTGGCGCATCCTCGACATGGCGGAAAACGCGCATGTCAATATCCTGCGTATCTGGGGCGAGGGCGGCGTTCCCTACCGTGACGAGTTCTATGACGAATGCGACCGGCGCGGCATCCTCGTCTGGCAGGAGTTTTTCCACGGCCACGGCATGTTCCCGGACTCCGAGGAATACCGGAAGCTCTACCGCCGCGAGGGGCGCGAGCTGATCCTGCGCTTGCGCCACCATGCCTGCCTCCTGATGTGGTGCGGTGGCAACGAGTGCGTGATGGGCTCGGAGTTCTACTTCCGCGACATGCCCGTGATCGGCAAGGTCGTCTTGCAGGAGGACTATCCCGCGCTGCTGGCCGAGCTCGACCCGGGGCGTTACTATCACCTCTCCTCCCCAACGGGCGGCGAGTGGGCAAACGACCCGCGCGTCGGTGATTACCATACCTACGACTGCATCTGGCAGTACCCTTTCCACGCATACCCGAACTTCATTTCTGAGGATATCCGTACCTCGCCGCCTGTGCTGCACAGCCTGCGGCGCATGATCCGCGGCGACGTCTGGCCGGATGGCTACGACGGCAAGTTCTCCTTCGGAGACCGGTTCCCATGCCGGAAAACTGGATGCAGCGCTCAAAACCACGGTGCGCAGGGTCACGTCAAAACCGGACCCTACTGGGAATACTACGACGCGGACAACGCCACCGACCATATCTACCGTTTCGGCGCGTCCTACGCGCAGGTGCTGCGCGATAACATCGAGCGCGTCCGCATGGGCGGCCCGACGGATAACCTTCCGCCCGCGCTGCGCAGCAAAGGGCACCTTTCCTGCAAATTTAATGACACGTGGCCGAAGTGCTACTGCGCCACAATCGACTACTTTCACGAGGGTTTCCATCCCTATTACGCCACCCTGCGCGGCTACGCGCCCGTCATCCTCTGTTTTGATATCGGCGACGAAATCAAGCTCTGGCTCGTCAACGACTCCGCGCGTCCCGTTCGCGGCACGGTGTACTTCGCGCTTTTTGATATGGCGGCGAACGCCTTTACCTTCGAGCGCCGCGTCCCGGTGGAGGTCGCGGACGCGGACGGCAAAATTGTTTTGGATCTCAACGACATCCAGTATTTTCAGAAAACGCTACTCCCCTACGCCCGCTTTGAGGACGCGGACGGCAACGTCGTCTGCACTGCGGTCGATTACTGCGACGTGGAGCGGCACTACGCCTTCCCGGACGCGCGGCTCGACGTCGCGCTTGAGGGCGACGAGCTTGTCATCCGCACCGACCGGTTCGCGCGCTGTGTCGAAATTCTCGGCACGTGCGACGGCGACCCGTTTGGCTGGCTTTTCAGCGACAATTACTTTGATCTCGTGCCCGGCGACGAAAAGCGCGTGAAAGTCCTCGGCAAGCTCCCGCACGGCACGATCTCCCTGCGCCCGCACTATGCGTCCCATACGGCGACGGTCGAGTTCGTCCGTTAAGCGGCGCCGCGTCCAATCGAACGGTATGATCCCGCGTTTTACGGGAGTATGAGCTCCTCGGCAGTTTTTTTAAAGCGAAGGGCGGCTTTGACGTCCTATTAGGGCACGGTAATCCGGCGCGGGAGCAGCCGCCCGGCGCCCGCCTTGATAGTGGGACAGCGCCGGTTTTTCCAGTGTTACCCTGCCGGAGCTCTCATTTTTACCGCCTGCCCGGAGTCCCGTGCGCCCTCACTTTATCGGTCTGTTCGGGCAATCCGAGCCCAGGCATCCTCAGTTTTACCTGTCTGGCGACCACATTGCTGCAAGCGCCTTTCAGCATTTCAAGAAACCCTTCCCCATCGTCGCAATCATGACTGGCTCCTGACCAATTCCTCCCCGGTGCGCCGTTTGAATCCGTCATTCCTGCAATTTCCAATTCGTCCGGCGTGTCCCTTTGCAGCAGGTACCATCTTATTTTCAGCCTGTCCGGTTCACACCTCTGCAGGCTCCTTCACGTTTTTAACCCGTCACAATGTTACAGCAGTCCTTATAAAAATTGCAGAGAAAGCAGGAGAATCCCTATGTATCAACACCACGAAGACAGCTTACGCATCGCCATTGACTATTTCCAAACAAAATCACGCGTCAAAGACGGGCTCATCGCCATCATCTTCGGCGGTTCCGTCGCAAAGGGCTGCGAACGCCCGGACTCCGACCTCGATTTCATGGTCATCGTCACGGACGATATGTACGCGCAGTTAAAGTCGACGGCATTGCGACAGAGGCGATCCACGGCGTCTGTACGTATCCCGAAGGGTACCTCGACGTCAAATACTATCCCAAGTCCTTTCTCCTTGCCGTGGCCGACCATGGCAGCGAGCCCGCCCGCAACGCCTGGCTGAAATCAAAATGCCTCTATACAGCCGACCCGGAAATCCCGGCCCTGGTCGAGGCGATCCCCCGTTTCAGGAGGGGCTGCGCGAGGACAAAATGCTCAGTTTTATGGCTATCTGGGCCTTAGCAGCAACTATTTTTGAAGATGGGCAAAAACGACCACTTCCTGCGCACCCGTGCGGGCACGGACATCGTGCTCTATGGCCTGCGCATGATCCTGGAGGAAAACGGAATTTTCTTCCCGTGCGCCAAGGGCCTGTACGCCGCGGTCAAAGCCGCGCCCCGCAAGCCGGAGGGCATCCTCGAGAAAGCCGACCGTATGCTTGAAACGCTCGCCGACGAGGCGAAAGACGACTTTGTAAACACTGTCCTCGGCTTCCTCACCTGGCAGCCGCCTGAATGGGACATCGCGACCTCCCGTTATACCGAGGATAACGAGCTCTGGTGGTATAATCCCCGCCCCTTAGTCGCGGAGTGGTAACCTGCGCCGCAAAGCCACTCACAGAATAACGAAAGCCCCGCCTGCCCAGACAAGGTTCTGGAAAGGCGGGGGCTTTGCGTCGCGTTTCGGCACGGGCCGCATACTATAAGGGTAGCGCGGCGCATTCGAAAAAACAGTCACGCCGTGTTTTCTTTTGCATATAATAGAATAAGCGCCTGATTGAAATCTTTTTCACCAGTCAGTGCGCGTTATTTCGCCGGTATCCCCCGCGAAACGACACGGCTTTTCGACAGAAAGGCGTGAAAATGCAGTGTATGATTGTATGATAGTATTTCGTTCGTCCACATCGGCGCAAAGAGCCGGAAAGACGCTTGCCTCGACCGGCATCCCGACCGTGGTCGTCCGTCCTCCCGCCTCCGTGACGGGAGGTTCTTGTTCGCACGCAGTCAAATTCGACTGCCGCTTCCTGTACTCGGTGCAGGATACGTTTGCAAAATACGGTATCTCCTATAACGGCGTTTACCGCCTCCAAAAGGGAGAATTTCAAAAAATGTAACCGCGCATCCGTTCTTTCGCCTGATGCGGCAAGACGGCGGCGCAGGCGAAAGGATGGGATTATGGTCTTTTTTAGATAACGCGGCAACTTCATATCACAAACCGCCGTCCGTTTACCGCGCGGTACGGGACGCAATGCGCGAGTGCGCGTCCGTCGGGCGCGGCGGCTATCCCGCGGCGGAGGCGGCCGCCGCGCGCGTTTACGACTGCCGCACGGAGCTTGCGGCGCTTTACAACGTTGAAAACCCGGAAAACATTATTTTTACCTATAACGCCACCGTTGCGCTCAACATGGCGATCAAAGGGCTGCTGCACAACGGCCACGCCGTCATATCCGGCTACGAACACAACGCCGTCGTGCGTCCGCTGGCCTCACTCGAACGCTTTGGCATTACCTACACGGCGGCACAGGCGCCGCTTTTCGACCCGGAGGGGCTTATACGCGAATTCCGCGCCTGTATCCGGCCCGATACCGGGCTCGTCGTGTGCAACCACGTCTCAAACGTATTCGGCAATATCGCGCCGGTTGAAGAGCTTGACGCGCTGTGCTATGAACAGGGCCTGCCGCTCGTGATCGACGCATCCCAATCGGCTGGTACGCTGCCGCTCGACGCCTCGCGCCTGCGTGCGACGGAGTTCATCTGTATGCCCGGCCATAAGGGCCTTTACGGCCCGCAGGGAACGGGCGTCATGATCCACACCGGCACGCGCGAATGCACGACGATCATCGAAGGCGGCACGGGCAGCGTTTCCGCGTCCTACACGCAGCCGACCTTTGAGCCCGACCGATTTGAGAGCGGAACGCACAACGTGGCGGGAATCGCGGGGTTATGCGAGGGCGTCCGATTTGTCCGCCGGGAGGGCGAAGCGCAGATACTTGGCCGCGAACGCCGTCTCGTACGGTACATCGGCAGCGAGCTTCTGAAGCTCGACGGCGTCACCGTCTATATGAGCCGGGACCCGGCGCTTCAAAGCGGCGTTTTGTCCTTTGCAAGCCGCGACATGGAGTGCGAAACACTGGCGGAAGCGCTCTCGAGCGCGGGTATCGCCGTCCGGGCCGGGCTTCACTGCGCGCCGCTGGCTCACGTTACGGCGGGGACGTATCCCGCGGGCACCGTGCGCGTCTCACCCGGCGCGTTTTCCTCGCAGCGGGACGCCGACCGGCTGATCGCCGCAGTACGCGCAGCGCGGCGCCGCGGCGCCCCTCCGTCGTATAAATACCGCGTGCCGGCAAAACCGGACGTCATAACGCACAAAAAAGCATCCCGGGAGCGTGCTCCCGGGATACTTTTTTATGTTCGAAAGAGGACACCGGTGCTTATGGCGTACGCAAATGGGCGTAATCGTTGAAGCTGTGAAGCACCCAGCCGTCCCCACGGTAAAGGATCGTTATGGAGGTGTTCTCTACATCGCCGCCCAAACGGAAGCGAAGCTGCTGCGGCAGGCCAACTGCACCGCAGGCCGCGGACATAATTGTTCCACCGTGGCAGAATACCGCCACCCGTTCATATGGCCGCTTTGCAATTTCAAGGAGCTGCCGCTCGACCCGTTTCCAAACGTCACCGCCGGTTTCGCCGCCAGGATAGGGAATATCCCGCTCCCGCCTGGAAAAACTCGGCTTCCCATACAGGAAACTCGCTTCGGGGTCTCCGGTTCAATTCGCCCATGTCGATCTCCCGAAATGCGGGGTCTAGGATCACCTCCTGCCCCTGCGCTTGCGCAAGGGGTGCGGCGGTGTCATAAGCCCGGTGAAGGTCGCTTGCATATATGCGGTCAAATTTCCATTCCGCAAGCCTTGCCGCAAGGATTTTCGCCTGCTCCCGACCCTGAGCGGAGAGCGGCGGCGACAGTACGCGACGCTCCCTGTCGTAGTACTCCGTCGCCCACTTTTCAGTCTCCCCGTTGCTGATCATATAAATTTCCATAAACCCTCCATAGCAGAGGAGATATTGCAAAACATCTCCTCTGTAAACAATTAGTGAAAACGCCCTTGAATCTGGCCGTAAAGGTCGTTTTCAAAGGCGTTTTCTTTAAAGTTGTTTTTATAGAATTTTTGTCGCTATTTTTCAAAGAGCTCCTTTGATTTTATTTGCGTCCCGCGCCGCCGCCGCGCGTACCACCGCCGCCGCCCATCCGCGAGCCGCCGCCTGGACGCGAACCGCCGCCTGGACGCGAACCGCCAAACGAACTCCTGCCGCTCGGGCGCGAACCACCGAAAGAGCTTCTGCCTGCGCCGCCGCCGCGTACTCCCGCCGCCGCCCATTCGCGGGCCGCTGGGACGCGGCGTGCTCGGACGGGGTGCGGAAGGCCGGGAAGGCGGATTTCCCATACCCGGGCGCGGACCGCCGCCCATCATACCGGGGCCGCCCATCGGCGGACGGGGCCGGGACCTCTCGGCCTCCTGGGGGAGGCGGGGGCCTGTGGCTCCAAAACGCCCTGTTAAACACGCCGTAGCGATACCCGCGCCGACGCAAATAGACTGTTCTGGGGATTGCAACCACACAGGCGATCACAACCAGAAGCACCACCACCGCGATCAGGAATATCCCGGCAATCTTGCCGATAATACCGCCTTTTTTAATCGTATGGTCGTTAGACAGCGGGTCGTCCGCGCCGTCCGGCTGCTGTACGCCATCCGGTGTACTAGGATCGGTTAACCCGGCGTTGCCGTTATTGTCGGCGCCGGCGTTGCCGCCGCCTACATTGACGTTATAAAACCGGTCGTACCAGCCGAGGAACGCGTCGAACACGTTCATCACGCCGGTATCGTAGTTCCCAGCCGTAAACTCCGGCTCCAGATAATCCTTCAAATAGTCGCCCATAAGGCTCGCCGTCAGCGACACCTCAATTCCGCTGCCCTGCACGGCCCAATAGTTCGCCTCGCCGGTAACAAGCAGCAGCAACAGCCCGTTATTGAACTCGGCGCTGCCGATTTTCCACTCGTTCATCAGGGTGTGGGCGTACTCCACGATGTCCTGACCGCCGAGGAACTCTATGGTCACAACGACGATCTGCCCGCCCGTCAGCGAATATAGCGAGTCGTTCTTCGTGATTATGTAGTTTTCCGTTTCATCAGAGAGGACGTTCGCATAGTCCGCCACATAAAAAGCCTCCGTCGGGTCAACCACCTCGATGGCGGACGCAAGCCCGGCCAGCAGCAGTGCCGCACACAAAAAAGCATCGCAGCCAATCTCGTCGTTTTTCATAACATGCAGTCCTTATCCGTAGTACTCGGCATTGCCGGTAAAGGTCAGATATTTCAGGATGCGCGCCGGGAACTTGCCCAGCGTCTCCTCGTTCAGCTCGCGCACCCGCTCGTTATAGCCGTCGTGGGGAGATGATATAGGCGTAAGAGGTCAGGTCGGTCATGATGCCCTCGCGATACCCCCTCGTCCGCCGACGAAAGCTCCTCATTCAAAAGCGCCGCGTTCAAATCGGTAACGGCGTTTTCAAGCTGCACATTCAGGTCGTAGCAGCGCGAAGGCGAGGTCTCCGCTCCAGACGCTTCGCGGCGTCCCGGACGTTTGCGACCAGCGTGTCATCCGCGTCCAGGTACCGCTCCGCGACGGTCGCCAGATTGTTCGCAAGCTGCACGCGCGAGCCCAAGTCGTGGTAAATGCTCTTGCCGTCGCCATCGACGCCGTAGACAAACGCGCTCTCCGTCTCGGCAATGACCTCCGAAATGGAGCGCCGCGCGCCGGCCAGGATCGACAGCGCCACGACAACGACGCAAATCAGCATGGCGACTTTTCTATTTTTCAGCACGGACGGCCGCGCCCCCTTTCAAAATTACAGTCTTATGCACTAGCCGCGCAGCTCCAAAAAGCTTCTGCTTGAGTTCGCCCTCGATACGGCCAAGTTCCACCTCGGCCTCCCGGCGGCGCTGCGCGCCCTCGTTCTGGATCGTCACGACCTCGTCAAGCGTCGCGATCAGCTGCTGGTTCGTATGCTGCAGCGTTTCAATATCGATGATGGAGCGCTCCGCCTCGCGCGCCGTCGCCGACGTGCCGATGCGCAGCATCTCCGCGTTTTTCTTTAAAAGTTCGTTCGTCATGTTGTTGACGGCGTTCTGCGCCTCCGTTGCCGCGCGCGAATGCTCGAGCCCCAGGAGAGCACCATCGGCTCTTCAAAGCGGGATGGTATTGACGAGCGACGACTGGATTTTTCTCCACCATCAGCGCATCGTTATTCTGCAAAAGCCTCGTCTGCGGGCCCATCTGGATCGAAACGATCCGGGTCAGCTCGAGATCATGGAGCTTCTTTTCAAAGCGGTTGCACTGGTTCGCCAGGTCGTTATACGCCTGCGCGTCCTCCTGGAGGCCCGTACGCGTGGCCTTCGCCTTTAGCTCCGCCAAAGCGCCCGCGCGCGTCTCCTCGAGCTTCTTCTTGCCCGCGAGGATGTACATCGTCAGCTCTTTATAATACTTCAGGTTTAAGTCGTACATCTGGTCAAGCAGGGCGATGTCCTTCAATAGCGTGACCTGATGCTCCTCCAGCACGCCGACAATCTTATCGACGTTCGACTCCGCCTTTGCATACTGCGCGCGCATCGTCGTGATCTGGTCCTTTGCGCGGCGGAACAGCCCGCGCTTCTGGTTCGACATATCGACGCCCTTGAGCTCGCCGACAAGGTCCGCGAGCGTCTGGCCGATCTCGCCCATATCCTTCGTGCGGACGCTTGCGAGCGCATCCTCCGAAAACGTCGCGACGTGCTTCTGCGCCGCCGCGCCGTACTGCAAGATCATTTTGTTATCCGAAAGATCCAGCTTGCTTGCAAAATCATCCACGGCGCGGCGTTCCGCCTCCGTGAGCATGTCGTCGTTGATCGCGGCCGGCGCGGCCGTTTTGACCTCCGGCGCTTTTAAATCCATACCCTCCCCAAGATCGGGCTCCAACGTCAATTCAGGGATATTGTTATCCATGCAGGTACTCCTTTACCTCTAAAAAATACGGTTTCCGGTACCGCCGGGCGCGAAAAAGGCCCGGGCCTGTCCGCTTAAAACTTCGGCTCGGAAAAGCCCCTCGCTCGATCATATTCTCCAGCACCGTAATATCGGCCGAAATGTCCATTGCCTCTTCGCTAAAGAGGTTGTCGAGCTGTTTTTCAAACGCTATCACAATTGTATCCAGCATGTCCTCAATTTTACGCATCGTACCGCCGATATTTTCCCCCTCGATGCCCTGCGAACCCATACGGTCGTAAGCGTTCAGGAGTTTGATCGTCGTTGGGACATAGTAATTCACAAACTTGCGCGCGCGGCTGAGCTTGCGCGGGTTCGCCGTCACGTGCGCGAAGATCTTGCCGGTCAACTCCGTCAGGCGGCTGATGCGCAGGCTGATGTCCGCGTCTGCAATGTTGTCGTTTAGGCGGTTCATCTCGCTGACGGCGCGTCGGCCCTCCCGGATAAACGCATCGAGATCGGGATTCCCGGTCGAATCAGACTCCTTTTCCGCAGGCGCGGCCTCGGGCTCCGGCGCAGGCGGCTCCTCCGCGATGGGAGGCTTTTCAGGCGCCGGCGCAATCTCCTCGTACTTCGGCTTCCAGATCTTCATCGCAACGCCGCGGCACACGAGCGAAAACACCGTTGCCAAGACGAAATGCTTCACGGAATAAAGCGGGAAGCAGAGCCCATAGACGGCCCACGCGATTGCAACCGCATAAATTGACATGACGGACGTTTTTTTCCTCTTCGCCAAACAGACCCCACCCTTTCTTTTCCACTATCGTTTTTATTGTACCTTTCGCGACTATAAATGTCAAGAAATATCACAGGCCCGCGCAGGAATTCACAAATCGTTTCAGAAAAAGATATTGACATATGCCGCAAATGTGCTATGATATAAATAACATATGTCAGAAATGGAGACGATACGTTATGAAACTCGCGGTCACTTATGAAAATGGGCAGGTTTTTCAGCATTTCGGGCACACCGAAAGCTTTAAAATGTACGACATCGCGGACGGAAGTGTCACGCAGACGGCGGTACTGCCGACAAACGGCAGCGGCCACGGCGCGCTGGCGGACTTTTTAAAGCGAGAGGGCGTCACGGCGCTGATCTGCGGCGGCATCGGCGGCGGCGCGCGCACCGCGCTGGCGGACGCGGGCATCACGCTGTACCCCGGCGTCAACGGCGACGCGGACGCGGCGGTCCAAGCGCTGCTTGCCGGGAGCCTGCGCTACGACCCGGACACGGTCTGCGCACACCACCACGGCCACGGCAAAGAGCACAATTGCGGCGCTCACGGGCATTCGCACGACGACGGCCACGGCTGCGGCCATCACGAGGGGCACGCGTGCCGTCATGGGCAGTGCAATTGGGCGACAGCCGAAAAGCAGTGCCCTCCGGCCAGTTTTCCATAAGACAGCACGGGACGCAAGTATAGTTTGCGTCCCGTGCTTCTATTTTATCCAGAATTTATGATTCCCTGCGACATCCGCAGCGGCAGGCCTGTCCGCCGCAGGACTTCTGCATACAATCCTTGCCGCAGCACGTATCCGCCTCTTCGCAGAGCACGTACGTCCCGCCGCTGATCTCAAGCCTTTTGCCCTCCACCAGCGCTTCGGCCAGCTTCCGCCGCGCCGCGCCGTAAACGGCCTGCACCGTTGTGCGGGCAACGCCCATCTGAGCGGCGCACGCCTCCTGCGTACAGCCGAGCAGGTCCATCAGCCGGATCGTCTCATATTCGTCGATCGTCATGGCGATCACGCCGCGCGTCGAAGCGCCGTCCGGCGCAAAACTGTTCACGCGCGGCAGCGCACAGATGCGCCTGCATTTTTGCGGTCTGGGCATCCTGGCCGCCTCCCTTTCTCAATCTAACGGCCACAACGCAAACAGCCGCGCAAAGACTTTACCACAGCTATTATACAGCAAGATTGCGGCATATGTCAAATAAGTCATAGAAAGCTATAGAGCGCAAGCCCCAAAACGCCGCAGCCCAGCATGACGTAAATCGGGTTCGGCTTCCATTTCTGCAAGACAAAAACGCCACGGCGAAAATGCCGATCGCGATATAGTCAAGCCCGGCAAACGAAAAGTTACCGAGCCCGCCGCCCCAGAAGGAGAGCGCGATGATGGACACGCCCGCCGCGGCGATCAGCCCGACAACCGCCGGACGAAGCCCGGAGAGCACGCCCTGCACGGGCCACAGCTCGCGGTACTTTGAGTAAAGCCACGCCAAGAACACCACGATGATGCACGAGGGGGTGATACAGCCTAAGGTGGCGATCAGAGCGCCCGGCAGCCCGGCTATCTGCGTTCCGACGAACGTCGCGGCGTTGACGGAAATCGGCCCCGGCGTCATTTCGGCGATCGTGACCACATCCGTAAAGGCAGTCATGGTGAGCCAGCCGTGCAGGTCCACGATCTGCTGCTGCGTCATGGGAAGCGCGGCGTACCCCCCGCCAATGCTGAACAGGCCGATTTGAAAAAAACTCCAGAAAAGCTCCCAATAAATCATTTTCCGTTCGCCTCCTTATTGTGCCGACGCTGCCAGACCGCGTCGAGCAGGCCGACTGCCGCGCATGCCAGAACGCAAATCGCCACGTTGAGGTGTAAAAAAGCGGACGCGGCAAAGGACGCCACCATAACGAAAACGGGCAGGAGACGTTTTTGCTTGACGATCCCGCCCGCCATGCTAAAAACGACGTTCGCAATCACCGCGGCGACGCCCGCCTGCATCCCCTTGAGCAGCAGGCTGACGATAACGTTATCCCGGAACGCCGTATACGCAATAGAAATCACAGAAATGATGATCAGCGGCGGCAGCACCGTACCGACCACCGTAATGAGCGCGCCAAAAAGCCCCGAAAGATGGTAGCCCACCAGGATCGAGGCGTTCACCGCCATCGCCCCGGGCGAGGACTGCGCAATGGCGATCAAGTCGAGCATCTCCTGCTCGTCGATCCAGTGGTACTGCTCTACGAAACGCTTGCGCATGAGCGGCAGGATGACGTACCCGCCGCCAAACGTAAAGGCGCTCAAATAAAACGTTGATATAAACAGTTTTATGTAAAACCGGACATCTTTTTCAAGCAAACTCACCTCGCATCCCAGTATACCTGAACCGCCTGAGGAAGTAAACCGGGGTTATCACCAAAAAGGCCTTTGATTTCCGTCAGGAAGCCGTTCATATGCCATGCCCAACCGCACAAAAAAGCCGGCAGATTCAAGCCTGCCGGCGTGTTACCCTGTTCTTACTTTTCCCGTCCCCGGGCTTTCCCCGTCACTCGGCTTTTTGTTCCGTCGGGACGGATATGTGTTTTTTCAGCGTGATTTTGCTCTCCGTCCCATTTTTTGAGGCGGATCAGGTTGTCTTTATGTAGAATCACGATCCACAATGAAATAAACATGGTGCAGAGCGTGAAAACGACCTTTCCAGGATAAAACAGGTAAACAAACAGCGGCATCAGCGAGACGCCGATTATCGAGCCCAGCGAGACATAGCGCGTGACCGCCACGACGATCACAAAAATAAGCACCAAAATCACGGCGATCCGCCAGTCGAACACGGCGACCATCGCGGCTGTGGTCAAAACGCCTTTGCCGCCCTTGAAATTATAAAAAGAGGATGCACATGGCCGAGGATGACAAACATGAACGCGCAGATGCGCCCGTTGTCGCCCAGAAGCAGCCAGCTGATCACGACCGCAACCACGCCCTTCAGCGCGTCGCCCAGCACAACGAGCAGGGTCGGCCAGATGCCGAGCACCCGGTACGCGTTCGTTGAACCCGCGTTGCCGCTGCCCTGCTTGCGCAGGTCCAGCCCTGTAAACCACTTTGTAATGATGATACCTGAATTGATACTGCCCAGCAGATAGGAAGCCACCGCACAGATCAGAATCCTGAGAAACGGCATGCCGCAATACACCCCTTACGTTATGCGTTATCGTCTCGTTCGCGAATCGTCATCCGCACCGGCGTTCCGGTCAGGCCGTAGACCCCGCGAATGCTGTTTTCAATATAACGCTTATAGGAAAAATGGAAAGTTCCGCGTCGTTGCAGAAGAGCACGAAATGCGGCGGGCGGATGCCCGTCTGCGTAATATAATACACCTTCAGGCGGCGGCCGCGGTCCGTCGGCGGCTGCACGCGCATGACGGCGTCGCGCAAAACGTCGTTGAGCGCGCCTGTCGTAATGCGCAGGGAGCTCATCTCGAACACATTGTTAATAAGTTCAAACAGGCGGTCCACACGCTGCCCGGTCTTTGCCGAGATAAAGATAATCGGCGCATAGCTCATATACGCAAGATCCCCGCGGATGCGCTTTTCAAACTGGTCCATCGTCTTGCCGTCTTTTTCGACCAGATCCCACTTGTTCACGACGATAATGCACGCCTTGCCCTTCTGGTGCGCGAGGCCCGCAATCTTCGTGTCCTGTTCGGTCACGCCGTCCTGGGCGTCGATCATGATGAGGCACACGTCCGAACGCTCAATCGCCATCAGGCTGCGGATGACGCTGTACTTTTCAATATCCTCGTCCACCCGCGCCTTGCGGCGCATACCGGCCGTATCTATAATAACATACTTGCCGTGTTCGTTCTCGAAAGAACTGTCGATCGCGTCGCGCGTCGTACCCGCGATATTGGAGACGATCACGCGCTCCTCGCCCAGAATGCAGTTGACGAGCGAGCTTTTGCCGGAGTTCGGCTTGCCGATGACGGCGACCTTGATCTCCTCGCCGCGCTCCTCCTCGTCCGCCTCGGGCGGGAAGTGCGCGAAGCACGCGTCGAGCATATCGCCGGTGCCGTGGCCGTGCAGGGCGGAAAGGGCGATCGGATCGCCGAGTCCCATGCCGTAGAACTCATAAAAGTCCGCGGGCGGCTCGCCCACGGTGTCGATCTTATTCACGCACAGCACGATCGGCTTCCCGCTGCGCTGGAGCATGACGGCCACGTCGTCGTCCGCCGCCGTAACGCCGGACTTGACGTCCGTGATAAAAATAATCACGTCCGCGCTCTCAATCGCCGTGTTGGCCTGACGGCGCATGAATTTGAGCATCCGTCGCCCGTGTGCGGCTCGATCCCTCCCGTATCGATCACAACGAAGTCACGTCCGCGCCAATGGCACTCGCCGTAAATCCTGTCGCGCGTGACGCCGGGCTGGTCGTCCACGATGGAAACCTTACGCCCTGTCAGCCTATTAAAGAGGAGGGACTTGCCCACATTGGGGCGTCCCACTATCGCAACGATTGGTTTTGACATATGCTGCCGCCCGTCATCCGGCTTTCCCAAAACGCGCCGTTTTGGAAAAGCGCCACTACCGGGCACTCCCTTCCTGAAACTATGAATTACTTTTTTCGTTTATTCTTCGCCGCCGCGCGGAACGTCCCCAAGGATCGCTTCGGCAAACGAACGGCCGTCAACCTTCACCGGAATCACCGGAACGCCAAGCGCCGCCGAAAGCTCGTCCACGCTCATGTCGTCCAAAAGACGCGCTCGCCGTATTTTAACATGACCTCCGGGATGAACACGCGCTCGCCCAACGGCTTGCCGCGGAGCGTTTCTAAAAGGTCCCGTCCCGTCACAAGGCCCGCGACGGTGATCTGCGCGCCGAAAAAGCGGTTCTCCACCGCATAGACAGTATGCGCGCATTTTTTGATATTATCGCACGAGTCCAGCAAAAGTGCAACCATCTCGCGCATAAAACTTTCCGCCGCCACGCCCGTCGCCACGGAAAACGGCGCAATGCGCGCGCCGCGCGGAACCCGGCCGCCGCCTCGCGTATTTCGTCCGCGAAGGACGCCATTAGCCCCACGCCGTTTTCAATCTGCGGAAAGTCCTCGTAGTACTCGCTCTCAGGTATCGGCAGCCCCGCTTTGAGGTAGAATTCGTCCGCGCAGTAGATGACCCGCGTGCCATAGCGGGCGAGGCACGCCTCGCCGTAACGGTTCGCGATTTCGATCACTTCACGCGCCTTCGCGGCGTCGACCGGACGTAAAGGGCAGAGCCCTTCCCTGTGGTCGGAGAGCCCGACCGGCACGACCGACACGCTCGGCACCGCCGGAAAGAGCGCGGTCAGGTCGGAAAGCGTCTGTTCCAGCAGTTCCCCGTCGTTATAGCCCGGACAGAGCACAATCTGGCAGTTCATCAGGATGCGGTGTTCCGCAAGCCGCCGCATGATGGCAAGGCATTCGCCCGCACGGGGATTGCGCAGCATCCGGCGGCGCGCCTCGGGGTCCGTGACATGCACGCTGACGTTTACGGGGCTAATACGCATCTCACAGATGCGGTCAAGGTCGTGCGCCGTCAGGTTCGTCAGGCTAATATAGTTGCCCATCAAAAGGACATGCGCACGTCGTCGTCTTTAAAGTAGAGCGTCTCGCGCATTCCCTTCGGGAGCTGGTCGATAAAACAGAACACGCAGCGGTTCGCGCAGTGGCGCGCCTTGTCCATCAGATAATCGTCGAACCCGACGCCCAGTTCCTCGCCCTCGTCCTTGCGCACGCGCACGGTGTGCTCCCGTCCGTCCTGACGCAGGACGCGCACGTGCAGGCGCGCGTCGTACGTATAATATTTGAGGTCGATGACGTCATGAATCTCATGTCCGTCGATCGACACAATCTCATCTCCCACGCGCAGCTTCGCGCGCGCGCCGCGGGCTGCCCTCGTCAATCGAGCTGATTTTCAAAACGATACCGCCTCCGTCCTTTCCGGCTCTGCCGTTATGTTCGCGCACAAAAAACGGAAGGCAAAGCGCCTTCCCCTTCTTTGAAGTTATTTCGCCGCCTCGGCAACTTTCACGACTTCACGGCCATTGTAGTAGCCGCAAGCCTTGCACATTCTGTGGGACAGAACCGCCTGGCCGCAATTCGGGCACTTGACAAGACCCGGCATATCGAGCTTCCAATGCGCGCTGCGACGCTTGTCTCTTCTCGTCTTCGACACTCTTCTTTTAGGCTCAGCCATGTATGACACCTCCTTGGCAAATCATCAAAAGGGGTTTTCCGCGATGTATATCCATTTTTAACAGGATCAAAGGTTAATCGCCGCGTTTTAAAAAGGTCCGCAAGCGCAGCAAAACGCTCGTCCACTTCCGGCGCGCAGCCGCACGGCCCGTCGTTTAAGTCGGCGCCGCATTTTGGGGCAAAGCCCCGCGCAGTCCTCGCGGCAGAGATAACTCATCTGCGCTTCCAAAACAATCGTCTCCCGCGCAACCTCGTCGAGATCCACCGTGCCGCTATCCAGCACCAGGATGTCGTCGCTGTCCGCCTCGTTCTCTACGCTGTCCGCCATCGGACGCTCCACGTGAAGCGTTACGGGGAGATCGAGCGGCTTTAAACAGCGCGCACAACGCGTCACGACATGGAACGCGATATCCATGTGCAGCTCATATACGTCCGCGCGGTTCTGCGCGAACCCCGAGACATGCACAGGCGCCGGGATCGGGTGCTCGCCGTAAAGCGAAAGCCCGGAAAGATCCAGCATATAGTCAAAAGAGATCGCCTCACCGGATACCGCCCGGATCGGCAGAATATCCAGCCGCATGTTTCACCTCTCAAAGCGCTACCTGAGTATTATAACGCAAGGTTTTCCGTTTGTCAATTCTTAATTATGCCCTTTTTCCGGTTTTTGAAAGCCTTTTCCTTGAGAAATGCACACAAAACCGGCCGCCGTATTCCAATCCCACGGAAAACGCAAGGACGTCCGCCGCGTTCCGCGCCGAAGCGCCCGTAGCGACGCGTGACAGCCGCCCACGCAGCGTCCGCACCCTATAATGAGGAAAGGGCCGGCGTACCCGGTACAGAGCGCGTGGAAAACAGGCCGGAACGGGAAACGGCACAGTTGCGAAAAAACCGCGCACCTTTGACCGATGCGCGGTTTTTTCGCTTGCCGGGAAACCCGGTCTTTGGCTGCGTGACTAGGATTCGAACCCAGACAAACTGATCCAGAGTCAGTTGTGCTACCCTTACACAATCACGCAACGGCAGAAATTATTATACTTTCGTCTTTCCGATTTGTCAATAGGGTTTTTCAATTTTTTGAAAACTGCAAAAGAAATCCTGTAAATAGGACTTGCATTTTGGAAAACCCTGTGTTATGATAGTAAGCACTGCGGGTATGATTATATGTAATTTCCCGAGTTTTATACGGAAAAAGGTAAATCATCCTCGCGCAAACGGTTCTCCCCGCGTATTTATCAGGCAAACAAGGGAGAATAGAAGTAAACCCTACTAGTAGGAGGTGTCACTATGGCAAAGTGCCAGTTCTGCGGCAAAGGGCGTCAATTTTGGCGTCACCATATCGCACTCGCACATCCGTACTAACCGCACCTTCAAGCCGAACGTGAAAGAGTCAAGGCGCTCGTAAACGGAACCCCGAAGCATGTTTACGTCTGCACGAGATGCCTGCGCTCCGGTAAGGTCCAGCGCGCGGTCTAAGTACAAGGAAGAACCGATTGTTTCGGCGGTCGGTATAAAAATGAGCCGAAAGCAAGACGGATAGTCCTCTGCCGCAAGCCGCCGCACGGCGCAGGCAAGAATGTCTGAGATGAAGGGAGGAAACACTCGTATGGATTTGATTAAGGCCATGACGCAGGGTCAGCTCAAGGAAATCCCCGAGATCCACATCGGCGATACGCTTCGTATCCACAATAAGATCAAAGAGGGTACCCGCGAAAGGATCCAGCTCTTTGAAGGTACGCTCATCGCCAGAAAGCATGGTGGTATCAGCGAGACCATCACCCTCCGCCGTATGTCCTACGGCATCGGCGTCGAGAAGACGTTCCCGCTCCATTCCCCCAACATTGCCAAGATCGAAGT
>VOFE01001500.1_pt1 | contig 82201 bp, 112 predicted proteins | sample 5384071 | NCBI WGS metagenome assembly VOFE01 (sample SAMN12384724, study PRJNA508395) | human gut metagenome | isolation source: healthy gut D | host: Homo sapiens
AACCTCAGTTTCTCTCGTGTTGAAACACAAAAAAATCCCCTTCGGCGAACCGAAGAGGATTTATAGCTTTTTCCTTGTTTCTTGTTAGGAACCTGCCGAATTTATTCAGCAGCAGCTTCTGTTGCAGGAGCTTCTTCAGCCGGAGCCTCAGTTTCTTCTGCAGGTGCTTCAGCGGCAGCTTTTTCAGCAGCTTCAGCAGCTTTCTTTTCAGCGAGTGCTTTTGCTTTCACTTCGTTGATTTTCTTTTCTGCTTCCAGGCGTGGTTTGGCTTCAGCTTTCTTAGCTTCGTCTTGTTTAGCTTTCAAAGTAGCCAGACCTGACTGTTTGTTGCTTTTCCAAGCTTCGAATTTAGCTTCTGCTTCTGCTTCTCCAAATGCACCTTTTTGCTACACCGCCAAGAAGATGTTTCTTCATGTATACACCTTCGCGAGAAAGGATGTTACGTACAGTGTCACTTGGTTGTGCACCTTTCAGTACCCAAGCCAATGCAGCGTCGAAATTCAAATCTACTGTAGCAGGATTGGTGTTAGGGTTGTAAGTACCAATCTTCTCAATAAATTTACCATCACGTGGTGCTCTGCTGTCTGCAATTACAATTGAATAAAACGCGTAACTTTTACGTCCGTGTCTCTGCAATCTGATTCTAGTTGCCATTTTTAATAATTGTTTTTAATTAATGATTTGAATTATGCTACTAACTCGTAATAGCGGGTGCAAAGATACAGCTTTTCTTTTGATTGACAAATATTTCTGTTCTTTTTCTTTATGAATACCGTTTCGGATAACGGAATAAGATAGCGAGCAAGGCACAGGCTCCCATGGTGAACGGGTAATAGAGATTACCGATGATACTGATAGGAGAGATGTTGGCTAATCCGGCGGCAATCAGCATTTGTGCTCCGTAGGGTATAATACCTGTATCAGACAGGAGAAAGTGTCGAGGATACTTGCAGTCTTTCGCCGGTCAAGGTGGAATTTCTGCGCAATGTCTTTGGCTATCGGTCCTGTTGTAATGATGGCTATTGTGTTGTTGGCGGTACATAAGTTGGCGATACTTACTAAAGCGGCAATACTTAGTTCTGCTCCCCGCTTTCCGTTGACGTGGAGGGTTAGTTTCCGGATAATAAAGTCAATACCACCATTGTAGCGGATTGTTTCAAGCATTCCTCCGGCCAGTAAAGTAATGATTATCAGTTCGCCCATGCCCGTAATGCCTGTTCCCATTGCTCCAAACCAATCGAATACATCAAAATTTCCGGTAACTATACCGATGATACCGCTTGTCAGGATACCTATGATTAATACCAGCATCACGTTCATTCCGGCAATGGCTGTTCCCAGTACTATAATATAAGGTATCACTTTGACCCATTCGATCGTTTGTACTTGGGTGGGAGCAGTGATGGACAATCCCTGGAAAACATAAATACCCAGCACGATAATAGCTGCCGGGACGACAATCAGGGAATTTACCCTGAACTTATCACGCATCACACATTCCTGAGTTTTTGTTGAGGCGATTGTAGTGTCGGAGATAAACGATAAATTATCTCCGAAAAAAGACCCTCCGACAACAACTGCCACCATGAATGGGAGAGCAATCTCTGTCTTTTCGGCTAGTCCTACGGCAACAGGAGTGAGGGCAACGATTGTTCCTACACTGGTTCCTATGGATAGGGAGATGAAGCAGGCGGCTATAAATATTCCTGCTAACAGCAGATTGTCGGGAAGAATATGCAGAGTCAGGTTGACGGTGGCATCAATAGCACCCATTTGTTTGGCACTTTGCGCAAAGGAACCGGCAAGAATGAAAATCCATATCATCAGGAGGATATTCTTGTTGGCAGCTCCTACTGAGAACTGGTAAATTCGCTGGTCCAGTTTCAAGCCCGCGTGATAGCAATCGCGTAGCAGGAAGAGACGAGGAAAGCAACGGTGATAGGTACTTTATAGAAGTCATTAACAAGAATGGAAGTTACCAGGTAGAGGCAAAGAAATACGAGTAACGGACTCAGTGCCCACCAGCTACCATGACGTTCTTTATGTATTTTTTCTTCGGTCATAAATTGAGATTATGGTATATATTCGAACTGCAAAGATAGTAAGGAAACACATAAGTAGGATAAAAGGCTCAAATTTTCATCTTTTCTTTTTCCGTTTGGGCTCTTTCTTTTTCCGCTTCAGAAATTAAATTCCTTCTCTTTTTTCTCTCTTTCCGTTACTTTCGTGCCGTTGACAACGTAACTAATGTAGAATAGAATGACAACGACTAAATTTTCATTATGTGTTTTTTTCTCTGCCTGCTCACGTCGTGCGGAAAGGAGAGAAGAGACGAACGAATCAATACGGGTAAAAGTGGCGGAAGTAGCAATTCATGTTCCTTCCTCGGAGCGTGAGTTTTCATTCATTTCCAAGCCGTTCAAGGAGACGGAACTCTCTTTTCGGGTAGGCGGTCCTATTGACCGTTTTGAGGTATATGCCGGTAACTATTATCAGCGTGGGGATATCATAGCTGAAATAGACTCTCGTGATTTCCGTATCCGTAAGGAACGTGCAGAGGCTATCTATCATCAGGCAAAAGCGGAATTCGAGCGGATCAGAGTGTTGTATGAGAAAAATAACTTATCTGCCAGCGCTTATGAAAAAGCACGTGCGGACTATACTTCTGCTCAGACGGCTTATGAAACAGCCGTCAATGAGTTACAAGATACACGGCTGATTGCCCCTTTTGACGGATATATAGGGGAAGTATATATTGAGAAATATCAGGATGTGAAAGCGACTCAGTCTGTCGTCTCCTTTATTGATATTACTCAATTGAAGATAGAAGCTTATGTGACACAGGATATTGCACTTCAGGCCGGAGAAATCAAAGAAGTAGGTGTGCGCTTTGATATACGTTCTGATGTTGTGTATCCGGCGAAAGTGATAGAGATTTCCAAGAGTACTACCCGCAATAACCTTTCTTTCCTTATGACGGCATTATTACCCAATAAACAAGGGGAATGGCCTGCCGGCGTCTCCGGAAGGTGTTGCTGGATCTTCCTTCTTCTTCAACTGACATCCATGATAACCATACCGCAAACGGCTCTTAATCATCGTCCCACTGAAGGAGATTATGTCTGGATGGTGGATCATGCGACAGGGAAAGTGTGGAAGAAAAAAGTCGTTTTAGGTGAATTACTTCCGAATGGAAGAGTGGAAGTGAAGGGTGGATTACAGGCTGGAGAACAGGTAGCTGTGAGTAAATTGCGTTTCCTTTCAGACGGAATGCCTGTGGATATCATTTCTCAGAAACAAGGAACATGCCGGTCACTGCTCAAAAGTAAATTGAAAGTATGAAATTGGTGAAATATTTCTTGCAGAAGAAGTCGGTGACTATTCTGCTCTACTATTAGTGTTAGGAGGAGGACTACTTTCCTATATCAAAATGGGAAAGCTGGAAGATGCTCCGTTTACTATAAAGCAAGCATTGGTATTAACTCCTTATCCGGGTGCTTCTCCTTCCGAAGTGCAGTCTCAGGTGACGGATGTATTGGAGGAATCGATACAGTCATTAGGAGAGTTGTACTATCTGAAGACAGAGAACCGGGCTGGATTTCCAAAATCACTGTCTACGTGAAAAAGGAAATCCGGGCCGACGAGATGCAGCAGTTGTGGGATAAACTTCGTCGGAAAGTCAATGATGTGCAGTCGAAACTTCCTGCAGGAGCAGGTCCTTCCGTGGTAAATGATGATTTTGGGGATGTGCTGGGTGTTTTCTATGGTCTGACGGGGGAAGGATATTCTTACCGGGAACTGGAAAATCAGGCGAAGCTTATCAAGAATGTGCTGCTCAGGGTGAAGGATGTGGCAAAAGTGGAGATTTATGGTGTACAGTCCCCAACGATTGACGTCATTCTTAATCCCTCCGTTATGGCACGGAGCGGAATTACGACTGCGGATATTTCGCGTGCTTTCGATGCCCAAAACAGAGTAGTAGATGCAGGAGGTATTGATGCGGGTGTAAACAGAATACGGATTGAATCTACCGGAAATTTTTATTCTTTGGATGATATCCGGAATCTGACTATCGTATCACGTACGGGAGAGCATTTTCGATTGGCTGATATTGCAGAGATTAAGGAGAGCTATCAGACACCTCCAAGCAATAAAATGCGGATTAACGGTCAGCCTGCTGTGGGGATTGCTATTTCTACAATTCCTACAGGGAACGTGGTCGATATGGCAGAGGCGGTGAAACTGGTGATTGACCGTTTTACAGAGACAATGTCCGAAGGCTTTGAGTTACAGACAATTTACGACCAAGGTTATGAATCGGCTGTAGCCAATCAAGGATTTATCCTGGAATCTGATCATATCTGTTGTGACAGTAGTAGCTATTCTGTTGTTCTTCATAGGATTCAAGAATGGCATCCTGATAGGCAGCGGATTGGTGTTTTCTATTTTTGCTACGTTGATTGTGATGTTTTCGCAAGGAATTGCATTGCAGCGTATGTCACTTGCTGCAATTATCATTGCCATGGGAATGCTGGTAGATAACGCTATTGTAGTTTCTGATTCGGCCTTAGTCAATATGCAGCGGGGGATGCGTAAACGAGTAGCCATAATGCGAGCTTGTTCCTCGACCTCATTGCCCCTGTTAGCGGCAACAATGATCGCAATTCTGACTTTCTTGCCCATTTATTATTCGCCGCATATAACCGGTGAGTTACTGTCATCCTTAGTTGTAGTTATCGGCGTTTCGCTGATGTTCAGTTGGGTCTTTGCGCTGACACAGACTCCGTTCTTTATACAGGAGTTTGTCCGTCGGCCGAGACCCGACGAACTTAAGGCGGCTCTTTTTGCAGGCAAGTATTATGATAAATTCCGTTCTGCATTAAGATGGGTGATTCGTCACCGGTATGCGACGATAGGATGCATGGTTGTGATGATGTTGCTAGCGGCTTGGAGTTTCAAGTTTATTCCCAAGGTCTTTATGCCTGCGTTGGATAAGCAGTACTTCACATTGGATGTGTGGCTACCCGAAGGGACACGGATTGAAGAAACAGATAAGATGGTGATGGATATGGCGGCGTATATCCGTGGACAGGAAGAAACGGAAATGGTCTCGACTTATGTAGGCGCACTCCGCCGCGTTATTATCTGTCAAACGTCTCTTTTGGACCTCAATCCAACTATGCACAGATTCTGGTAAAATGTAAAACGTCAGAAACTTTCCCGTCAGTTGCATACCCGGTTACAAGATTCGATTTCGCTGAAGTATCCCGAGCCTCTGATTAAAGTGAATAAGTTCGAATTGAGTCCTTTGACGGAGGCCGTCATTGAAGCCCGTTTTCTTGGCCCGGACCCTGCCGTACTTGATTCGCTGGTGGGACAAGCTATTGAAGTGATGAGGCGAAATCCCAAGGTAGCGGATGCACGTAATGAATGGGGAAATATGTCGTTGGTAATTCGCCCGGTGTATGATCCGATGAAAGCGGGTGCATTAGGTATCACAAAAGGCTTCGATGATGCAGTCGGTGAAGTCAATCAATGATGGTCTGCCTGTCGGTGTCTATCGGGATAATGAAAAGAAAGTTCCCGTTCTTTTGAAATCAGGCGATGTGGATATTACTGACGCTAATGCATTAGGAGACTTCTCAATTTGGAATGGAGAAAGATCGGCTCCGCTTTCGCAGGTCACGGAGCGGGTAGAGAGACATGGGAATTTCCTCAGGTAGAACATATAACCGGCACTTTCAATGGCTGCCATGTGTGGGGTGAAACCGGGGCATACGATGGCGGAAGTACACGGAGAAATCCGGAAAGAAATAGAGAATATCCGACTTCCCGAAGGATATACTTTCTTTTGGGATTCTCAATATAAGGATCAGGGGGAGGCGATGCAGGCTATTGCGAAATATTTTCCGCTGGCATTTCTTGCATTGGTTGTTATTTTAGTTTGTCTTGTTCGGTAATTTTCGTGACCCGGTTATTATTCTTTGCATTCTGCCTTTGTCTTTGATAGGAATTGCGGTGGGGATGTTCTGACTGGTTTCGATTTTGGGTTCTTTCCGATAGCCGGCTGGTTGGGGTTGCTTGGGATGATAATAAAAATGTGATTGTGCTGATTGATGAGATCAATGTGCAACATCGTAGTGGAATTGATTTATATACCTCCATTGTTGAGGCTACTGTTTCCCGAACCCGTCCGGTATTGATGGCAGCTACTACTACCATCCTCGGTATGGTGCCATTATTGTTCGATGTTGCTTTCGGGCGGAATGGCTGCTACTATAATTTTCGGACTGACGTTTGCTACGGGACTGACCTTGTTTGTCACCCCTGCATTATATTCAATGTTTTATAAAGTAAAAGGAAAATGAAGATGAGAAATAGGAATATATAGCTTGTTGTTTTGTACTTTCGCTTTTTGTCTTTGCCGGTTTTGCACAACAAAGCACATTGCTGGAGAAATATCGGACGATGGCACTGGATTACAATCACGACTTGAAGGCGGCAGAAAAGAATATCGCCGCCAGTGTGGAAGTGGAAAAATCAGCCCGGGCAGATTTGAAACCGAAACTTTCCGGAGCAGCTAGTTTTCAATACACCGGAAATCCTATGGAACTAACTTTGGATATTCCTTCCATAGGGTTGTCGAAAACAGTGGAAGGAAAGAATTTAAACTATGGAGGTTCTCTGTCTATCGTGCAACCGGTCTATACGGGCGGACGCGTGCTGGAATCCATTCGCATGGCACAGCATCAGCAATCATTGGCTGGTAATCAGGCAAGGGCACTGAATGACGCCGTTTGTTATCAGACGGATATTCAATATTGGAGTGCCGTAGCCCGGCAGGAGATTGTGTCTGTTGCCGAAGACTTTCGCAATTCTATAGCAGCCTTGGTTCAGACAATCAAAGAAAGGGTAGAGGTAGGGCTTGTTGATCCGCAAGATTTACTGATGGCGGAAGTAAAGTTGAATGAGGCGGAATATCAGTTGCTTCAGGCACAAAGTAATTTTGAAACAGGGCGCATGGCATTGAATTCTATGATTGGTGTTCAGCTGGAACATCATACGGAGCTGGATTCGCAGATACCGATGGTGGTGGTCGAAGATTCTACGTGGCTGTCTGCCGGCATGACACGTCCTGAGATCCAAATAGCTTATGACCGGATTCGTATGGCCGAGAGTACAAAGAAGTTGAATGATTCGCAGTTCAAACCTCAATTTTATGTGGGAGTAGACGGAAGCTACTCATCTCCCGGATATAATTTCAAGAAAGATCTAGACCCTAATTATGCTGTTTATGCTAAAGTCTCCGTACCCATTTTCGAGTGGGGAAAGCGTAGAAGCGAGAAGCGTGCTTCTTCCTTTCGTATAGGTATGGCAGAAGATAATTTGAATAAAGTCGATGGATCAGGTGGAACTGGAAATAGGCGTGGCACGTAAAGCATTGTCACAAGCCATTGAGCGGGTCCGTTTAAGTGAAAGTTCGCTGGCCAAAGCAGAAGAAAATGAGCGAAAGCAGTAGAACGCTATAATGAAGGAAAAGTTTCAGTGGTGGAGTGATTGATGCGCAAACCTATCGGCAGACTTCGCAGGTGAACTATGTACAGGCAAAAGCTGCTGCACAAGGACATTATTCGGAATTAATAAAAGCTCTTCACGGATATGATTGTCGATAAAAAGCGCTAACTTTGTATGAAAAGAGCCGACTATATGAATGTAAAGTTGAACACCTTATTATATGTAGTGCTGTTTTCAGGGTTGGGTATATTCTCTTTCCTGTTACTGATCAATTATGCAACCTTCTCTGATCGGGTTGCTGATATATTACATTCAGTCAGTACACTGGGATTTTTTATATTGGCTTTTAATGTGCTGGGATATACCACTATCAGATTAAGTTCATGGATCGACAATCAGTATGCGCTGAATCTGTATCGGTGTTGGAAGCTGGTCTCGGTCTATATGGTCGTAATGGGGATGTTTTTTTGCTGAACTACGGTTTGATGGTAACTGCCAAATTATTGGCAGGAGCTTCCCATCCGTTTACGTTTCCCAACGGAGGATGGCGGATTCTTATTACTGTATGGCTAGTAGAGCTTTGTCATTTTAGGATTGCTGTTGGTTAATCGTTCCATGCGGAATACATTGAAGTTGCAGACAAGAAGCGGCTGCCTTGCAGAAAGAGAATAATACGGCACGATATACGGCTCTTCAGAACCAATTGAATCCTCATTTCCTATTCAATAGCCTGAATACATTAATTTCGGAAATTCGATACAATCCGGCAAATGCGTAGTTGTTTACCCAGCATCTTTCCGATGTGTACCGTTATATTCTTCAGTGCCAGAATCAACGACTGACAACATTGAGGGAAGAACTGGAATTTCTGAACTCTTATATCTTTTTGCATCGGGTACGGTTAGGGGATTGCATCCATATAGATAACCGTATTCCGAAAGCCTGTCTGGAAGCTCAACTTCCCCCGCTTACGATTCAGTTACTGGCGGAGAATGTAATAAAACATAATGTGATTCATATGGGGAAACCAATGACTATTGAACTGTTTTATCTGGAAAAGGAAAGGGAACTGGTAGTCAGTAACCGGATGCAGGCTAAAAAAATCAGCAACAATTTCAGGGACCGGATTGAAGAATCTTGCTGCCCGGTATAGATTGTTGTGCAATCGTGATATAGTAGTAGAAAACACTTTACAGAAGTTTACCGTAAAAATACCTTTGCTCTATGAATAAAATAAAAGCAGCCATCATAGAAGATGAGATTCCGGCAGCCCGTCTGCTTAAGGATACATTATTGTCTCTTCGTCCCGATTGGGAAGTTCAGTTGTTGCCCGGTAACATTGAAGAGGCGGTAGAATGGTTCGGACAACATCCTCATCCGGATATTCTCTTTCTGGATATTCAGCTGACGGATGGTAATTCCTTCCTTTTTATAGAACAAGCGCACCCGGAGAGCATGATTGTATTTACTACAGCTTATGATGAATATGCCGTACGTGCTTTCTCTGTGAATAGTATTGACTATCTCTTAAAGCCAATCCATGAGGACCGTTTGATGCAGACTATTCTTCGTTTTGAAGGGTTGACAAAAATTATATTCATGATTTCAACCATGAAAGCCGGATGCTGGAAATATTGCAGCAACTTTCTGTTGTACAGGAAGCTTCTTCTTCAGCACAGAAAAGTATCGTACCCGTTTCCTGATTTCCGGTGGTGAGAAGCTTTTTACTTTGCAAGTGAGTGATATCGCCTACTTCTACTCAGAGAATAAGCTCACCTTTGCCGTGACTCATAAGAACCGTGAGTATCTAATTGATCTGGCATTAGACCGATTGAGCGAACAACTCGACCCGGATCACTTTTTCCGAACGAACCGTCAGACATTGGTCTGTATTGATGCCATTCAGCGTATTGAATCCTACTTCTTGGGAAAAGCGATTGTTCATGTGCAACCACCTTTCAAAGATAAGATCGTGGTGAGCAAAGACAAAATGGCTTCATTCAGGATGTGGCTGAATTATTAGTCATTTTATAGCAATATAATGCGCTTTTGCATAATGTCTGTAAGTTGTGCCTTCAACTGACGGGCATTGATTGGTTTCGGCATATAACCGTCGAAACCACTTTCCATTACCTGCTGTTCGTCCGAAGCGTATGCAAAAGCCGTGACTGCAATAATCGGTACCTTAGCGGAGTATTTGCGAATTTCTTTAGTTGCTTCATATCCATTCAGAACGGGCATGTTGATGTCCATCAGTATGATTTGCGGATTATATTCTTTGAACATATTCACGCTTCCTGACCGTCCCAGGCATGAATCAGATGGTAGTCGTATTTTAGAATAGACTCGAATAACTTATAGTTGCTTTCATTGTCTTCAGCAATCAGAATGATCAGTTTGTCCTTTTCTATGAAAATCGTCTGTGTTTTCTTCGGGAGAGGCTTTTCTACTGTTTCGGCTTGTTTGTAAGGCAATGTAAACCAGAATGTAGCCCCCTTTCCTTCTTCTGATTCCACTCCGATTTTACCACCCATATGATCAACGAGTGTCTGGCAAATTGAGAGCCCTAATCCTGTTCCTTGTGTAAAGGAATTCAATTTTATAAAACGTCCGAAGATACTTTCTTGTTTATCCTGGGGGATGCCGCAACCTGTGTCAGTTACGTAAAAATAGAGCTCATCGTTTTGGTGTTCATATCCGAACCGGATGCTGCCTTGAGGTGTAAACTTTATGGCATTGGTTATAAGATTGATAATTAACTGGGATAACCTGTTTTTTTCTATATGTGCAAAACAAGGTTCTGCAGGAGCTACAAATTCAGCTTTACAGTATCCGACTTGAGTTTCAGTTGGCAGCTGTTTTCCAGATCTTTCATTAAATCATTGAGTTCAATATCGGAATAATGTAAATCCAATGTTCCGGCTTCTATTTTGGATAGGTCGAGGATGTCACTGATGAGTTGCAATAACAACGTATTATTGTTTTCAATGATACTCACATATTCTTGTTTTTCCTCTTCCTCGTCTGTTGAAGCCAATATGCCGGAGAAGCCGACGATAGCATTTAATGGAGTACGGATTTCATGGCTCATATTGGCGAGGAAGGCAGACTTCAGACGATTAGATTCTTCGGCACGGTCTTTGGCATTGATCAATTCCATTTCCATTTTTTTCCGTTCGGTAATAACGAGTGAGGAGCCTATCAAAGTTAACGGTTTGCCGTTCTCATCCCGCGTTTCAACAGCTGCCTGGGCTTCCACCCATTCTATTCTATGAAATCCTTTTTGTGTACTGACTACGCGGTATTCTTCTTTTACTTTTTCGAATGACCTTCTATCAGGTTCTGATAAGCTTGTTCTACCCGTTTTCGGTCTTCTTTGAATATCTTGGAAAAATATTGATTGTCCGGAACAGCCAATTGATCTTCATTAATGTCTTTTCCTTGTGTGCTTAGCTCTATCGGTTTATTGATGTCACATAGGATTGTTTTTGCTTTGCAAATCCCATTTCCAGGGTACAATGTTTGCCACATCGAGTGACATGGCTAGCTTATTATTGATAGTACTTAGTTTTTGTTGTGCCCTGTGTAATTCCGTACTGTCCAGGCAGAATACATCGATCATCTTGTTTTGAGGATTCGCTTTGAGCACAATGTCATAGAAAGTATTTATTTTCTTGAAATAATAGGGAAAAGTTATTATCTTATTTTCAGACAAAGCTATTTGAGTGAAGTGTAAGAATGGGGGCATTGACTCAAGGAATATTTCACTCGCTTTTCTTCCGATAACTTTCTCTTTGCGGAAAAATTTCTTTTCAAAGTGAGCATTCACATTACGGTAAATCAATTCTATAGGAGTACCGTTTTTGTCAGTAATCACTTCTTCCTGCATATATAGAATAGGCATATTATTAATCAGGCTTTTATAGTTTGCCATTGCTTCGATCTCTTTTGCTGTGCTTTTTGATGATATTTAGATTATGAATACGATAGAAAAAAAATAATGCCAATAATAGAATGAAGAAAAGTGCTCCTATAATAAAGTACCTGTTCTGTTCCCAAAAGTGAGTGGTTTGTTTAGAAAACAGGTGTTGGGCGGACACATGGAGGGGGAGTATCCTTTACGAAGCAAGATAGTATAATTAATGATGGGCACACCGTCCGATGGTGTATAGAAAGGAATTTCCCGTGCCTGCTTTCCATTAAGTATTTCGGAGACAATATGAATCAATTGCTGATTGTAATGTTTCTGATTGTAAGTATAGCCACCTATCATACCTCCGTTTTCCTCGGTAATGTCGGCCATATTGAGGGTGAAAATAGGGGCGCTGGTTGTCACGATAAGTTTGTAGGCATTAGAAGCTAAGTATGTATTTCCCGCAAATTTAGTTTTATAGAGCCAGGAAGCAAATAGTATTCCTGTTGTATTCGGATCGATAAAATACAATGAATCCAGTAATTGGTTGGTTGTCCATTTCTTCGGAGTGATGAACTGATATTCGATGTCCGGATTCATGGTTTTCAACTTGCTCTGTATCTCAATGCTATTGGTTTGGTTGATTTGCCGTTCATCCCCGATAAATATAAATTTCTTCATATCGGGGACTATATGAGATATTAGTTGTATGTTTTCCTGAAGATAGAGGTTAGAGTATAAATGAACCAAGTTGTATGGATCGGCCAGTTGAGAGAGTGGTATACAGTCGGCTTTTTACAATCGGTTGCTTGCATATATAGACTTCTTGTGAGCCTATATAGTTTTCTTCCGAACATAATACGATAGGAATATCCCCCATAGTTCTCTATATTCGTCGCGCAGCAATAGAAAGCTGAATTACCCAATAATACCAGTAAACGTGGATGATGTTTACTATATTTTTCCTGAATAAGATTCTTGAATTCCTTCAAGGTGGTATCGGTATCAATCATTAGCATATTCATATGTTCCGCATATAAAGTTAATTGGGGAACTTTTTGTACATATTCTGATATAGCGGAGATCATCCGATTACTCCATGGAGCAGATTCTGCATAGGAATTGATACACAAAATGTAATTTGAGATATCTATGTGGTCTCTTTGCGCTAAAATAGGGGTAATAGATACGAAACATAGAAAAAAACAGTAGCAGATGTTTTTTATATTCATAAAGAGGTCTGTTTGTGCTCGATTTAATAATTAATGGTTGATTTGATATGGACAAAAGTAGTAAAAACAATCTGAAAAACGATAATATCCCTTCAAAAAATGATAAAATGAAAATATTAACTAAAGAATTTCATCTTTTATGTTGTATAGGTGCGTAAACCGAAAGCGAGAACCGGCTCCCTGTTCGGATTCTACCCCGATATGACTGCCGAGATGATCTATGATACTTCTGCAGATGGACAATCCCAGCCCCGTTCCTTTCGAAAAAGAATTCAATTTCACAAAACACTCGAATACATGTTCTTTTTTGTCCGGAGCGATGCCCATCCCTGTATCTGTCACGGAAAATTCGATTGTCTGACTATTTTCGTTCAGATGATATTCAAGAAGAATTTGACCTTCACTGGTGAATTTGAGAGCATTGTTGATGAAATTGGTGATAACCTGCATTAAACGTTTCTTATCTGTATAAATGCAGTAATCTGGAAGGTTGGAAGCAAGTAGAACGGGTACTGCCTTGTCCTCCTTTTATGTCGTAATTGCGCATAATATCCTCACAGAAGCTCTTGACATTGAGATGGTCCATCGTGAATTCAAGAGTTCCGGCTTCTATTTTTGATAGATCCAGAATATCTGATATTAACTGTAACAGCAAATCTGTATTCTCTTGCATAATATTAATGTATTCCCGGCGCTCTTCTTTGCTGTCTGACTCGACAAGGAGGCTTGCAAAACCGACAATTTTAAACCCATAGTATTTACAAATATCAGTTAGCGATTCTGTGATTTTTGCTTCGATAGTTTTATCACTGTTCAATCGTTCTAGAAAATGAAGTAAAAATGCGCTAAATCCTTGTTTCTCTTTGTTCATATACTGTTTATACCTAAGGTTAGATACGTTGCATGTGTATCGTTTTTCTTTTCAAATATTCAGGTCGCTAATATACAAACTTTTGAAAGATAATAATGTTTTACTATTTTTTTGTAATAGTCCGTTATTCTTTATTTTGATACGAAAACAGAAGGAGTGACAGCAGTTTTTTTCTTAACTATAGAGAGTAATCGCCATATGTAGGTGTATGGAATGGGTACTATCTGTTTTTTATCAATAGTTACCTGCTCATTGTTGTGTTTTATTGACGAACGGATTGGGAAAATTGGTGAGTGGGAAGCGGATTTTGTAAGTCGTTGGTTCTTAATACTATATGAGTATTGTTTTTCCCTTTTAAACCAACACCCTGTTGGTTTTAAAACCAAGGACCCGTTTCTCGGTGTGCAACGGGCCGTTGGTTTTAAAGGAACGAATGACTTAATAATCCAATTGCATGAATCATTCTTCTTTTGTGTAGAATTCTTCTAAGATGTACTGCCAGGGTTATTTCAATGCTTCTATGATTCTTGGTAACATTGTCCAGATCGTATTCTCATCTTGTGCAGTAAAAAGTTGCCATCTATTTCCGATTTTTCATCCGTGGCGGTTCCATTTTGAATTGCCGGTTTGGCTAGCGGGTGAACAGCTATTTTTTGCCTTTCGTTATACCTGTAAGTCAAACATCATGGCGCCGGCACAATGCCCGATCATCACCTTTCCTTTTTTCTCCGAAGGTCTTGATGACTTCCATCAAGTCTACATTGTAAGGCTTGTCTGCGTATTGCTGGAATACAGGTACTGCATCACCGCAGGAGAATACGAGTGCGTCAAATTCGTCTTCATGTCCTTTTAGATTGGCTATTACATCATCTACTGTCAGGGTAACTCCTGAATTAGTTTTGATTTCTTTCGTATCCGATACGGCAAATACTTTATATGGAATGCCGTTTTCGAAAAAAAAAGCTTCTAAATATTGGAATAAACCACACCCATTTACCGGATTTACTGCTAAAACTGCTACTTTCTTTGCCATAATCATAAATTATTTAGAGTGAAACAATAGTTATTTTTAGTAAGTTTATTACTTTTGTGATGCAAATGTATCTACCTTAATTGAAAAATACAATAACGAACCTCAGAATAAGGAAGTTACATGGAAGTAACTATTGCTGAAACTCAACAATATAGAAAACGTTAAAAATGAAAAACTTTCACCCGACAGGGAATTGTCCCGTAAGAGATGTTATATGCCGCTTGGGAGACAAATGGTCGATGCTGGTACTCATTACTTTGAATGCCAATGGTACGATGCGTTTTAGTGATATTCATAAAACGATAGAGGATATTTCACAGCGGATGTTAACTGTTACTCTTCGTACGCTTGAATCTGACGGCTTGGTTGAACGGAAAATATATGCAGAAGTTCCTCCCCGTGTAGAGTATTACCTGACAGATACAGGAGGAACTTTAATTCCTCATCTTGAAGGATTGGTTGGCTGGGCTTTAGAAAATATGGATACGATTCTGGAGCATAGGAAAGGCAGCTGATCAGTCAGGGCAATTGTGTTGATTAGGCGCAAATGAAAACAAACAGGACTTCATTTGCGCCTGATAATCCATAGTGAAGACGGATGCTACTTTATTTCATTCCATCCCGGTGGAGTTGTATTTAGCAGATGGCGCACGAAGAAATCATAGCGTTTATGTTCACCATAACTTTCTCCCATCGTATGATGGGCTCCGGGGATGACGACTAATTCAAAATCTTTGTTGGCTTTTATCAGTGCGTTCACCACCTGCATGGTTGAGGCAGGATCTACATTATCGTCCAGTTCGCCTACCACCAGCATCAGGGGACGGCTCAGCAAATGGGCATTCTCTACATTCGATCCTTCCTTATATTGATCTCCTACGGGATATCCCAGCCAGAGTTCGTTCCACCAGATTTTATCCATGCGGTTGTCGTGGCAGCCACAGGCGGAATAAGCGGCTTTATAGAAGTCCGGATGAAACAGTACTGCTGTCATTGATTCTTGTCCACCTGCGGAACAACCATATATTCCGACACGATCTATATCCATATAAGGGTACTTTTGGGCAGCAGATTTTATCCAGGCAATATGATCGGGCAATCCGGCATCTTTCAGATTCTTGTAACATACGTTTTCGAAACTGCGTGAACGGAAAGAAGTTCCCATACCGTCTACCATTACAACAATAAAACCGAGTTCGGCAATACCACTCATATAATAGTTATAGGGGATGAAATTCTTGGGGACGTATTGGCTGCCGGGCCCTTGGTAGATGTATTCCAGAACAGGGTATTTCTTGGCGGGGTCGAAGTTGGAGGGACGAATGATGATTCCCCACATATCCGTTTTCCCGTCACGTCCTTTGGCTGTGAATACTTCAGGGGGCTTTCCAGCCTTCCGCTATCAAACGGCTGATATCGGCAGTTTCGAGTGGCATGATGACTTTTCCGTTTTCAGCATTGCGGAGTACGGCTATGGGGGCTTTGTCTACCATTGAATATACATCGACCAGATATTGCATATCTTTGGAAAACCATGCGTTGTGCATTCCTTCTTCCGGAGTGAGACAAGTGAGATTTCTGCCATCGAAGCCGATACGATAGTAACGGATCAGGTAGGGATCTTCATTGGCCTGTACACCATTTGCCGAAAAATAAATAAGTTGGTTCGTTTCATCTACACGAAGAATATCACGTACATACCATTCGCCTTTGGTTATCTGATGAACAGGTTGGGCTGTGGTGCGATCATACATATACAGATGATTCCAGTTGTCACGTTCACTCATCCATATCATCCGTTTTCCATCTTGCAAGTCGTGGCGGAAATGGCGGGAATAATTGACGTATTTATCACTTGTTTCTTCTATTAACGGACGTACTTTTCCTGTTGTAGCCGAAAGCTCCAATACCCGGTAAACCTGATGGCCGCGTTGGTTGTATTCGAAGGTAACGGCTTGGCTGTCTTTATTCCATTCGGGACTCGTAAGATAATATTGTTGAGAGAATAAATCTGTTGATGGAATCACACCGTGTCCTGTTTCTACTTCGTAAATGCAGGGTATCCTAAATGGAAGTTCGTCTCCCGGTTTGGCATACTCTTGTTTGTGGAGTTTGGGTTGAAGCTGATCGCTTGGGGAGGATTCCACATAATATACATAGCGTTTTTCTACCGGACGAATCTTGCAGGAAGCGACTTTTTTTGCTGTCCGGAGACCAACGGATATAGGCTGAGTAATAATTTCCCAAAGTACCGTCGAGACTTAACTGTCTTTCTTTTCCGGTGGCTATTTCCTTTACATATATATTATGATTCTTAATGAATGCTACATATTTCCTGTCAGGAGAGGAGACGGGAGTTGCTGTTTTTCGTCGTCAGTTTCCATCCAGTGGCGTTGTTTGTGTGGAGCCGGCAGAGTGCCTTCGTCTGTCAGCTGATTGGTGTTGATGGCATACATCCATCGATGATTGTTGAAGACGAAACGTAGTGTATCCAACTTCTTATTGACTGACAGACGATCCAGATAAAGAGAAGTCGATTCTATTTTACGTCCTGATGCTTCACTTAAAGCCGTTGCCATAAGTTTGTGGTCGAACAAGTCTTTCCTGTTTTTATGGTCGGCATCCACTAATACATAGAGACGTCCTTCGGGAGTATTTCGCACATACCAGAAATGATGTGTTTCATCAATCCACCCGGATTCACATTGGAATAGAATACTTTGTTGGCACTGAATTTTTCTCCTGATGAGTAAGCGCGGCGGTAATCTTCTATGGTACCTTGTGCAACAGCTGTGTTTGTGCAAAAGAGCAAGACTGCTAATAACAGGTTTTTCATGATTCTACGATTAAAATTTGCCAACAAAGTAAACGATAATAATAGGAGAAAACAAACGCATTGTATTATTTTTCTATTGATTTGGACGATTGTCTGATTGTATCTGTATATTCTTAGAATGTGATATTCTCAATTTCAGCATTTATATCAGAGCAGGGACCGGCTGGACCGGTTCTCAAGATATACTTTCGAGAAATTGTTTATCAGGTGAATTTTTATACCTTTGCAAGATACTGATAAGATGTTCAAAGTTTTACAATATGGAGATAAAAAAGTAATTTCTGATAAAAAGAGTTTTTTGGAACTGTTGCTGCTGGCTGATGAACAGGAAAGTATGATCGACCGTTATCTGGAACGTGGTGATATGTTTGTCCTGTATGATGACGGGTTGAAAGCGTGCTGTGTCGTCACCTGTGAAGGGGAGAGGATTTACGAAATTAAGAATATAGCTACGATCTCTTTTTTCCAGCGACAGGGATACGGTAAACGCTTGATTCAATTTTTATTTGAACATTATCAAGGGAGGTGCTCTGAAATGTTGGTTGGAACGGGAGATGTGCCTTCTACGAGATCTTTCTACGAACATTGTGGCTTCACCATCTCTCATCGGGTAGAGAACTTTTTACCGACAATTATGACCACCCTATGTATGAAGACGGTGAACAACTGGTAGATATGGTGTATCTGAAAAAGACATTTTAGTGTTTACTCTGTAATGGAAATGGATGTAAACCGGTTGGTGGAAGAATATGGGAATATGATTTCCACGATTGCACACCGGATGATTCAGAATAAAGAAATAGCCCGCGAAGCGGCGCAGGAAGTGTGGTATGAACTTTGCAAAAGTTTCCATAGTTTTAAAGGCGATTCGGAACTTTCTACATGGATATATACTATTGCCCGGCGTACCATCGGCAGGTATGCGGAAGGTGAAAGGCAGATGAAGATGACCGAGGTAGAATATTTCCGTTCGTTGCCTGAAATCGAATATTCCGGTGAGGAAGAGGCAAAGCGGGAATGGATAAAGGAAAGATGCGACTGGTGTATTACTGCTCTGAATCATTGTCTGAATAATGATGCCCGACTGATTTTTATCTTTAGAGAAAATGTAGGGTTGCCCTATCGGCAAATTAGTGCGATAATGGAACTGAAAGAAAGCAATGTACGGCAAATCTATAACCGTTCAATTCAAAAATCACTCTTTTTATGAATGATACCTGTCCGTTGTATAATTCCGGTGGTACCTGTAAGTGTCGTATTTGTAAACCGGTACATTCCATTGATATGGATAAGGAATACGCAATAGTGCAGAGAATGATGAGGCTGGCAGATTTATACCGGAAATTTGAAAAAGAGTTGCCTCGAAAAAATTATTGGGAGAGATTTTTGCTGTAAGTTGTCACAAACCTCATGTGTGTTTTCACTAACTATATGTATAATTTAAAAACATATAGTTATGAGTAAAATTGAATTTTTAAAAGAGCAGATGATAGAGGCTCGCGCTTTTGTGAAACGTTTGATGTCCGAATTGCCGGAAGATTTATGGTATGTGATTCCCGAGGGTACGGATTCAAATTTCATCTGGCAGGTGGGACATTTATTGGTTTCGCAGAATTTTCATACTATGACTGCTGTGACAGGAGTAAATAAGAAAGTAGGAGAGGCTGTTGCCTATTAAAGAATATAACAGAATATTTAATGGAATGGGAACCATGCACCGTTCTATAGAAAAAGATATGATTCCGTACTTAAATTAAAAGAAGAGTTTGAGATTGTTCACCAAATTTGTATCAGTAGCTTGGAAACATTAAATGATGATATCTTATCCGATTGTTTGGAACCTCTTCCGTTTAAACATCCGGTAGCAGAAGTAAAGTATGAAGCACTGGCATGGAGCTTCTTCAAACATGAAATGTGGCATAGTGCGGAAATGGAAGCTATCAAAAGAGATTTAGGCTATCCGATTGTGTGGATGAAACAAAAATATAATAATATAAGCGGAATTATAAAAAAAATGGGGCATTAATCGGAAGACCAGTGTCCCATATTATATTTGTTCTACTCGTGAAGTATTTATAAATCATATACGGTTACGGCAATCAAACCACAGGTGCTTGTGGAGGTATTGACTTCTGGGGCAGTTGCTGGGAATGGACTTCATCCACGAACGCAGATGGTTTTGTATATTGTCAAAGGTGGTAGTTGGGACTCTGACCGTGATGATTGTCGCAGCGAAAAATCGGATGTCGTAAGAACGGGTACGCAAGGCTATGTCAATGTTGGTTTCAGGGTAGTAAGAACCGATTTTATTTAATCATTAAAAACAATATTCAAATATGAAAAAGTTATGTGGAACATATGATTTCTTAAATATTCGTCTTATTATAACTCACAAAAGTGACTATAAATTCAATTAGTATTGAATATAATTAAATATAGATTTAATTATATTCAAATAATTATTTGTTTTATTCGTTTTTTTGTGATTACTTTTGTGATAAATTAAATCATCTAAATGTAAATCATATGAAGTGTATCTCTCTTACTTTAGCTCTTTTCTTATCCTTGTGTAGCTTTTTTTTATGTCAGGCTCAGATTCTTCCTGTGGAAGAGCAAGCAGTAGTCTTGAATACAAAAGAGGGGGATATAAAAGGAAAGTCTGCTGCTTCCTGATGAAGGGAAAGTATGGCCGGTAGTATTATTGATAGCTGGTTCGGGACCAACTGACATGGATGGAAATTCAGCTGTTGGTAACATGAAGAATAACTCGTTGAAGTTTCTGGCTGAAGGTTTGGCGAAGAATGGCATCGCATCTTTGCGTTTTGATAAGCGGGGGATAGCAAGCAGTGCTGCTGCCGGAAAGGAGGAGGTAAAACTACGTTTTGAAGATTACGTGAATGATGTGATCGGATGGATTGATTATTTGGCAAAGGACCGTCGTTTCACCGGTATTACGGTAGTTGGTCATAGCGAAGGTTCGTTGATTGGTATGTTGGCTTGTAAGGACCGTCCGAAAGTAAAGGATTTGTTTCGTTGGCGGGAGCCGGGCGTCCGGCTTATGAATTGATAGAAATTCAGGTTGCCGCTCAGAAGTTACCTGAAGCGATGCTGAAAGAAGTGGCTTCCATTAATGAGTCGCTGAAGGGTGGTAAAGAGGTGACGGATGTTCCTGTGTATTTACAATCGTTGTTTCGTGCTTCTGTTCAGCCATACCTTATTTCATGGTACAAATATAATCCTCAGACTATTATTGCTGCTTTGAAAGTATCCGTTCTGATTGTACAGGGAAAACTGACATTCAAGTTTCCGTGGAAGATGCGGAACTATTGAAGAAGGCTTGTCCTGCTGCCAGATTCCTTCTGATCGATCGTATGAATCATGTTTTGAAAGATTGTGATGTGACGGATCAGCAACAGCAACTTGCTGTTTATACTAATCCTTCGTTACCTGTGAATACCATTTTAATATCTTCTGTCAGTTCATTTATAAAGAAACCAAAGTAATATGGGGGAGATAAAGAAGCGTTTACCATTACAGTGCCCGGCATGTGATGCTCCTTTGAGAGTGAACCGGTTGTTTTGCGAAGAGTGTAATACAGAGGTTTGTGGTAATTTTGAACTGCCTCTGCTGGCACGGCTGTCGGAAAAGGAACAGCAGTTTGTACTCGACTTTGTAAAATCGAGTGGCAGTTTGAAAGATATGGCAAAAAATATAGGAGTCAGTTACCCTACTGTTCGAAATATATTGGATGATTTAATCGAAAAACTAACAAAAATGGATGTATGATGGGAAATAAGGTAATAGAACAAATCGTAAATCCGTTCATTCGGATTGCCGGTATGAAAGCATTGGGCTGGGGAGTTTTAGGTCTGGCTGTTTCTACGTGGATCTGTTGGATATCCGGTTATCATTATCACGGATTGCTTCATTTCGGTCCTGCTCCCAATCCGGCTTGGTGGTGTTATTTGGCGGAGCATTTGATCGTGTGGCTGATTCCTGCGTTACAGTTCTTTCTTGGAGGTGTTTTTTTGTCACATTCCCACATTCGTATAGTAGATGTGTTGGGCACTGTGCTGTTTGCCCAGTTACCGTTACTGGTGATGAATTTAATTAGTTTATTGCCGCCTATGCGAATGTTGTCTCAAATGGATATGAACATGTCACCCGAAAAGCTGCTGGCACAACCTTATTTCTTGCAAGCGGTGGTTTTGTCGTTGCTGGGATTACCCTTTCTGATCGTTATGCTTGTATGGATGTTTAACGCATTGAAGGTATCTTGCAACCTGAAGAGCTGGCAGTTGTGGACAGTTGCACTAGTAGGAATTATCGGCGGTGATGTTTTGTGCCGTATAGTGATCGGGTGGTTGTATTGACGGTCAAAAACATGGTGACACTATCCTGCTGTCATAGTGTCACTATCACACAGATATAGTGACACCATAACAATGGGATAGTGTCACCATGTTAAGACTGTTTATATTGCCATCCAGGCTTCCTATTCATTGAACCAGTCTATCTTTTTAGAGAAGTACATTACTAATGCCAGAATGCAGAACAATCCCAAACTACCTGCCAGTAAAGCGAAGGTCTCCAGCTGAATGAGAATAAAGATATAAAGGTAAAGGATGCTCAACAATCCGGACATGATCAGTGCAGGTTTCTTCTTTTTGATGATACCAAACATATATCCTCCTACCAACATAATGGTTAATGCAGCCGATATTAAATATGCTGGGTTGAAACCGATATGTTCGGAGAAGGAGAGTAGTAGTAAGCTGTAAAACAGACATAATGCCAGACCTACCAGTAAATATTGTAAAGCGTGGATACGGGTCTTATTCATGATTTCTGTGAAGAAGATTACTCCGAATGTTAGCAGGATAATCAGAATTGCATATTTGGCGGAACGCATAGATTGTTGATATTGCTCTACCGGAATCTTAAAGTTGACACCAAAACTGGAATTATCCACCTCTTTTAATATTGGCACCACTGTAATCCATCATGACCTGTGAATAGTTACGGTTCAGATTTAAAACCTGCCATTGAGCCGAGAAATCTTTTTCTGTGACATTCCGGTTATTAGGCAAATAATTGCCTGTAAAACTGGGGGTGCTCAGTTAGCTTTCAGATCTACACGAGTTGTTTTCCCCAGTGGGATAAAGTTTAGAGATTGAGAACCTTTCAGTTTTATTTTTATCTCATAAGGCAGTTTCTTGTTCGTCTTCAACTCCGACAGATTAGCGATGGTATGCACACCTGTACTGCTTAATCCCCTGTTGTCCATTCCCGGTTCAAAGATATAAACAGAATCTCCCAAAGCAATGCTGATTTGCTCGCTGATTCCCCGCATGTCCGTCAGGTTCAGGCAAATGGCAGCTCTGTCCAATTGTAGTTGCTCTATATCTATTCTGCTTTTTCTCAGTTCTTCCGAGCTGAATGAACCTTTCAATGTGAGCTCCGACTGATATACATTGACCTCATAGATACTCCTTTTGAGTATTTCTGTTTTTAGCTGGCCATTGATTGAAAGTTCGTCAGGGAATAACATCAGGTCTTTGATAGATACTTTCTTTTCCCCTTTGTTTTCCGTAACGACCGGATACTGGATATTCAGATAGGGACCGGTAATGGTTTGGGCAAGGCTCCATTTTTCGCTTACCTCGTTAATTGCTTCTTCCTGTGTGCGTCCTCGTTCCGAGATGAGGTCTTCGATCATAAACATAGGTATCATCAGAAGAATAATTAATCCTCCGATAATCACAATTTTGATTGTTTTTGAGAAGCGATGCAGGCATCCTAATGGTTGCTGCTGTTCTACCTCTTCGTTTGATTTTTCATTGAAACCGTCCATAAGATAATAGTGTTTAGATGAATTATTATGTTGACTTTAGAAAATTCTCTAAGGCTTCAATATGGGATTTAAAGGCATCTCTGCCTAATTTTGTAGCTCGGAAAACTGTTCGTGGTTTTCGGCCTACAAAACCTTTTATGCATTCGATATATTTCAGGCTCTTCCAGTGCACGGGTATGACTTGCCAGATTGCCATCTGTCAGTGAGAGTTGTTCTTTCAGAAAATTGAAATCAGCTTCCTCATTGACCATCAGCACAGCCATAATCCCCAACCGGACTTTGCTTTCGAATGCTTTATTAATATTTTGGAATGCTTCTATCATTTATGATTTCCTTCTTTCGTAATGTAAATAGAACAATATGCCATATAGAATATGGAACCCACCGAAACCGATGGCCCAAAACAGTAATGAATGACCTTCCCAAAAACAGTCGATGATTCCCAGTCCGATAAAGGCATATCCTAACCAGGCAATGCTTGAATAGGTAAACTTGGAAACATTGACTAATGTCAGACCATAAAATAAAAGCATGATTGATGCTATTATGTCATAATATCCATGCAATAGAATGGAAATACATAATATGCCTCCGGTCAACATCGGGAGAGAAAAATTCCACAATGCCCGATAAGTCAGCCGGCTAAAAACTTTTGCCCAGTCTTTTTGGATTTATAGTAGGAAAGGATACAGGCAGTGACAGCGGAGACTGTCAATACAAGTGAAGCTACTATGATCATTAGTTCCAAAGCTGTGCTCAACTTTGTGTCTGGTGTAATAACTTGTGTAGCGACATAGGCGCCCACTAATGCGTAAATGCCCGCCATAATTGCAGCGAGACCACTGAAAGAGATAAACTTTGAGGACTTTTCCATCAACTCTTTTATCTCATTTACTGATTCTAATGCTTTGTCTTTATTCATATAAAAAGTACTTTGTAGTGCAAAGTAAAATAAAAGATTTCAGATGAACAAGATTTTAATCGGATTATTTTGAAGAGAAATGTTGAGATATACTATTAATACGTTGATAATTGATTAGTATATGGATAAATGAAGTTGTATGTAATCACTAAATTCGATATATAAACGAAATTAGTCAAATGTTTGACTAATTCGGGGGAAATACAGTCAGTCTTTAAACATGGCTCTGTCACAAGGTCACAAGTATGACGAAAGGCTGTACAAATAGCAACTAATTCTCTCCATGCAACCTTACAACAGCAAAGTTTGCTGCTTGCTTTAAAAGAGATTCTGGGATATCTGTTGGTAATATCGGTTATTATTGCTGTTGTCTCCCGTTTTATCCCGTTTCATAAAACGATTCGTGTTACATTCCTTAGGACAGGGGATGATATGGTTTAATATGAGTAGGCGCTTTGAAGTTCTTGTAGATAAAAGAGTTTTTGATAATGAAAAGAGTTGCTGTCCGATCCAACTTATGTTGGCTATTGGATAGCAACTCTTCATATTGTTCTACGTACCTTTTAAGGTTTCGTTTTAGTCTATTGCGTTAAATGTACATTACTTTTATAAAGTAACTCCTGTCTTAAAGATCGCAATTTCGCGATAACCTTTCTTTTCGTTGTTCACGAGTTCGCCGCTTGCCACTTTAATCACATAATCGATAAAACGTTCGCAAGCTTTTCCATCGGTTCGTTTTCTACGATGACTCCGGCATTGAAATCAATCCATCCCGGTTTGTTCTTAGCCAGAGTGGAGTTGGTAGAGATCTTCATGGTGGGAACAAACGTACCGAACGGAGTACCGCGGCCGGTAGTGAAGAGTACCATATGACATCCGCTGGCTGCGAGAGTAGTGGCAGCTACCAGGTCATTACCCGGGGCAGAAAGTAAATTGAGCCCTTTCTTTTGCAGGCGTTCGCCGTAAGGCATTACACCGGACACATAACTCTTACCACATTTCTGTGTACATCCTAAGGCTTTTTCTTCCAAGGTAGAGATGCCTCCGGCTTTGTTACCCGGAGATGGATTCTCACCCACAGGCTCTCCATGTGACAGGAAGTATTCTTTGAAATCATTAATCAGATGCACAGTCTGTTCGAACAGGTCTTTGTTCTCGCAACGGTTCATCAGAATTGTTTCCGCACCAAACATTTCCGGAACTTCTGTCAGCACGCTTGTACCACCTTGTGCAATCAGAAAGTCGGAGAACATACCCAATAACGGATTGGCTGTAATACCGGAGAAACCATCGGAACCGCCACATTTCAGACCAACACGCAATTCGGACAGAGGCACTTCCGTACGTTCATCTTTAGATGCCTCAGCATATAAGTCACGCAGAATTTCCATTCCTTCTTCATATTCATCGCCTACTTTCTGAGTAACCATAAACTTTACACGATCCTGATCGAAATCACCCAGAAATTCACGGAATACATCCGGCTGGTTGTTTTCACATCCCAAACCTACCACCAATACTGCACCTGCATTGGGATGAAGTACCATATCACGAAGAATCTTTTTCGTATTTTCATGGTCGTCACCAAGCTGTGAGCAACCGTAATTGTGGGGGAATGCAACGATAGCATCTACCCCTTTTCCTTCTGTTTCGCGACGCAAACCTTCGGCCAGTTGGCCGATGATACCATTTACACAACCCACGGTAGGGATAATCCAGATTTCGTTTCTTACACCGACATCACCATTCTTACGGCGGTAACCTTTGAAAGTTAGGTCTTTATGGGGGATATCCAATGCAACCTGAATCGGATTATAGGTATATTCCAATAGTCCGGCAAGGTTCGTCTTGATATTCGTTTCGTTCATCCAGTCTCCCTGTTCTCTTCGCCATGCGGGCATGGCCGATAGGGTAGCCATACTTGATGATGTTCTCGCCTTCTGCAAAATCTTTGAGTGCAAACTTATGACCGGCAGGAATGTCTTCATTCAGTGTAATCTCAATGCCATCTACAGAGAGATGCTCTCCTGCCGGGAGGTTAACAATGGCAACACAACGTTGTCGGCAGGATTAATTTTAAATACTTTGTTTCCATGTACTTGTTTAGTTTGGATTTTGTTGTTATTTGCTATGGTAATAGTCTATTGTCTCTACAGTCAACAAGTCAATTGGCATATAGTTGATGCAGGTCACGTCTTTCTTGAAAATGAGGTGATCGCACAGTGCCTTGATACCATTGAGACCTTGTAGTTCCGGTTGCTGGGCTATGAGGAAAGAAACGCTTCCTTCTTTCAGGCAGGTGACGTTTCGTTCCAAAAGGTCATAACCTATCAGATTGAAATCTTTCTTTCCGCGGCTTTGCAGATATTCGCCAACGATGTAGACTTTCGAATTGAAAGTGATTCCATTCTTCACACTCGGGTGGGCGCGGAAGAATTCATCCAGCATTTCGTTATCTTCATCATCGTACGCTCTGGCATGAAGTCGAGCTCCAGTATATTACAAGACGGATGATGTTCCTTCATGTATTCTGCCTGAATCCGATTTCCCGGTTTTCCTGTTGATTAGAACCGACAATTCCTTCATGTATTTTGCGGAAAATGACAACAATCTTTTTCGTCTCTGGCAAGCAACATCAACATACGGGCGGCAAAGTATCCGCTTTGGCGTGAGTTCTGCCCCAAAGAAGGCGAGTGGGAGGGACGTCTTTAATATTTGAGTCTATATATATAAAAGGTATATCCAGTGCTTGCAACTGGTCAGTGAATCCTTGGCCGTATTTGAGGAATAGTGGGGGGCAGGAGCACCATAACTCCGTCCGGTTGTTGAGTCAGAATTGCTTCGCTGGCATCTACAAACGAATGGAATAATCGTATAGGATCATAATAGTTGATTTTCACTGGGTGATTGAAATCTGAAAAGTCTATGGCTTTTTGGATGCCCCATCTCTACTGCGGTCCAGTATTCACCTTCCAAGTGTTGGGGCAGAAGGCAAATGAATGTATACTTTTTGTTGGACGCCAAAGCGCTGGCATACATATTGGGCTGATAGTCCAGTTGCTTCAATATTTCTTCCACCCGTTTCCGGCTGGCTTCGGATACTCCTGTGCGGCCATGCAATACACGGTCCACTGTGCCGACTGATACATCTGCCAGGCGGGCGATATCCTTAATTCTGATTCTTTCGGGCAGTTTATTCATACCTTATTATATATATTGTGCTCGTACACACTAATAATTTATTTTTTTTCGACACAAATATATAACAATTTTTGGTTTTAAAAAAATAAATAGTACCTTTGTGCACGCACACGGATGAATTATTTGAGTGCTCCGTTGAGTACAAGGTTATGATGTGATTCGTCTATAAGTGTGTAAACCATAATTTAATTGAGATTAGATAAAGTTAAACGAATAAATATATAACAATTTAAAATCACGAAATTATGGGAAAAGTAGTAACCTTAGGTGAAATTATGTTGAGATTGTCAACTCCGGGAAACACACGTTTTGTACAGTCGGATTCATTTGATGTTGTTTATGGCGGTGGTGAAGCGAACGTAGCGGTGAGCTGCGCGAACTACGGTCACGAAGCTTATTTCGTAACCAAATTGCCGAAACACGAAATAGGACAGTCTGCTGTGAATGCATTGCGTAAATATGGTGTGAAGACCGATTTCATCAGTCGTGGTGGCGACCGCGTAGGTATCTATTATCTGGAAACAGGAGCTTCCATGCGTCCTAGCAAAGTAATTTATGACCGTGCCCACTCGGCTATCGCCGAAGCCGATCCTTGCGATTTCGATTTTGATGCTATCATGGAAGGTGCGGACTGGTTCCATTGGTCAGGTATCACTCCGGCTATTTCTGACAAGGCTGCTGAACTGACCAAGCTGGCTTGTGAAGCTGCAAAACGTCATGGTGTAGATGCTGAACTTTGTTTAGGATTCAAGCCTGATGCCGATATAGAAGGAGGCAAAACAGATGCAGAAGGATACAAAGGAATCTTTACTGCTATGGCAAAAGAATTCGGATTCAAATATGTAGTGTCTACCTTGCGTGAATCATTCTCGGCTACACATAACGGTTGGAAGGCTATGATTTACAACGGAGAAGAATTTTATGAATCAAAACGCTACGACATCAACCCGATTATTGACCGTGTAGGTGGTGGAGATTCTTTTTCTGGTGGTATTATCCATGGCTTGCTTACTAAAGCAACTCAGAGTGAGGCCTTGGAGTTCGCTGTTGCCGCTTCTGCTTTGAAGCATACTATCAACGGAGATTTCAACTTGGTATCTGTTGACGAAGTGAAGCATTGGCCGGTGGCGATGCCAGCGGACGTGTACAACGCTAAACTTGTTTTTTATAGGAACACGAATGACGCAAATAACGCAAATTTTTGATACATGTTTTATTTGTATCATTCGCGTTCCAATCTTTCATTTAAACTAAAATATAAAATTATGGCTCGTTTTGATAAAATAGCAGTGTTGAACAAGATTGGTTCAACCGGAATGGTTCCTGTGTTCTACCATAAAGATGCAGAAGTGGCAAAGAAAGTAGTGAAAGCTTGTTATGATGGCGGAGTTCGTGCATTTGAATTTACAAACCGTGGTGACTTTGCGCAGGAAGTAGGCTGTGACCTTTGCAAAGTATTCCCTGGAGATGTCTACGGAACTAACTTTGTAAAAGGGTTAATGGCTCCGATGCCATGGTCTAAAGGCTGATGGTGACAGGCGGGGTAGAACCTACCAAAGAAAACCTGACAGCATGGATCAAAGCCGGTGTATTCTGTGTAGGTATGGGCTCTAAACTGTTCCCGAAAGATAAGGTAGCGGCAGAAGACTGGGCTTATGTAACTGCAAAATGCGAGGAAGCTCTCGGCTATATCGCTGAAGCACGCAAGTAAGATTAGACGGCGAAAGCCATCTATATAAAACAAGAGGCTGATGCGTCAGCCTCTTCAAAATATGCCTCAAAGGGTTAGTTAGTTTAGTTAGTAATGAGGCATATTTTTCCATTTTGTTTAAAGGTGTTTAAAGGGGATAAGTCATCGGAATGAGTGATCATTTCGGTGACTTGTTTTTTTGTTTGCTGCGGTCGTTCTTTTTAAGAATGATGAACCATTCGTACTTTGATAATTCGTCCGATAACGAGTGCTGCAATATATACCACGGCAAAGCCTATGATTGAAAATACAAACGGCTTCTGTTCATTGAAAGTACGACGTGGAGGTATAGCTGCGTAAGCCTCATTAGTGGTAGTCTGATTGTCAGACTTGGCGACGGCTGTTACTTGCAGTGTTGTTTCTGTTGCTACCATCTGGCAGCTATCTGTTGTTGTGGATACAGTATCCACTAATACTTCTGTAGACATCTTTTTTACCCTTTTAAATGATACGTAATACAACATAGTACTAAAGGGTTAGTTCAAAGGGATTTTTAAAATCAGCGCAAAGGTAATTAAAAAAGTAAATGATAGAGCATGAGAAGACTATTCTTTTCAAAGGATTTGATATAAATCAATTTTTAAGAGCTTTTTCTCTTGTTCGTTTGCCGGCGGTGGAGAATGTAGACAGGCAGAAGCATTAGTAATAAACAGAAGATGCTGATGAGAGGGAAATAGCGATTGTAGATATACTCATTTTCATCAACATTATTCATCAGGCAAACAGGCATGTACATTCAGGGGTTATCGCTGCTGTGTAATGACAAACAGATTGAAGCAAAGGCTTATCATGACAATGAGGGCAAGGACTACCTTTATATACAAATGTGATTGCTTTTTGTGATCTTTTGGCAAGAGTACTATCATGTGTGTGTTAAATCTGTGCGATCTGTCACTTGAAATTTGCCAAAGAGTCTCCTTTCTGTTTATGTATAAGAAAAGGAGATCTTTCGGCAAATTCAGAATAACAAGATACTATGTATATATTTACTTTAAACCAATCTTAAATCGGTTATTCGGGTACATAAATGATTTCACCGTTATCCAGTTCATAGGCAATGCCTACCTTTTTCCCACGTTTACCTTCTTTCTTGTCCTGATCTTCGGACGGGGTATACCGGTTGATTTTATTGCCTTCTTTGGTAATGATTTCCATATTTTCTTTACCCGGATTTTTCACCATCGTGAAGTCTTCTTGCGAGAATACCTCTGTCATGTTATACCGGCTGACGAGTGCTACCATCAATGCAACAGCAAAAACCATCGCAATGTCGAACAGGTTGGATACTACACTGATAGGATCGGCGTCTTCTTCTTTTCGTAATAGGTTATGCTTCATTTCTCTGTAGTTTTATTGATTGAACGTTTGTCATTGAGCAGTTCGGATATGAATTCAAGATTGGTCATATCCTGTAAGTACCAGCGTTGTTTCACCTGCTGTGTGAGGAAACCGACGGCACCTGCTACCAATCCGACCACGGTCGTGGCAAAGGCAATCTGCATATTATAAGCCATGGAAGCAATATCTCCGCTTGCCAGTCCGGCCAGGGCAGGGCCCATTGGGATCAGCGTTCCCATCAACCCTAAGATAGGGCCCAGTTTAGTCAGAGTTTTAGAGATGGCTAAATCTTTGTCTGCTGCAATTTCAAAATTAGCTAATAAGCGTTGTACCTGTGCCGGAGTATCACGCGCATCCAATACTTGGCGCATATACATAATGACAAGGGATCTGGAGTTTTCCGGAAGATTGGAGCCAAGTTCTCCGACGGTATCCGGAGTCAGTTTGTTCAGTTCGTTACGGAGCAGAGCCTCTGTTTTACGGATAGACAGATATTGACCATAGAAACTACCGGCAAGTATGATTGCACGGCAAAAGAGGATGATTAATAAAACGATCACAGGAACAAGTAAGCCTGTTGAGATCCAGTATAAAATGTCTGATATAAGATTCATTGTTATTGATAATTTAATGCGTTATTTATTCTTTTATTGTTTCACACTTTTTTCTTTATTTCTATTTCGGATGTTCCACCAGAGAAGACCGAGAATTCCACCAGCCAATGCAATGATTATGACGCCTGCCAATGCTTTCCAGTCTATTTCACTGACACCTGCTGCGGAAGTCTTTCCGTTGACTGTGGCAACAATTCCCAGAACGGCTACCAAGGCATTGGTCAGGAAAAATAGTTCGAGGCGTAGCTCTTTCTCCGGCAGTAAATGGAGGAGTATAAATCTGCCACAAGGAATAGCTGCCAGAATAAAGGCTGCATAACTCCAGGCTATCGTCTGGAATGAAGTGCCGGGAAAAGCAAAGATGAGATATACCAGACCGCTGAATAGAACGGGAAAAATCAATAATCCCGGAAACCAGCGGAGGAAACGGTACATGAGTATCATGCGCGGTTTGACCGGATAGTCATTGGCCACGTGGACGGCAAGCATGGCATAAGCCATTTGTATGCAGACTTCCACACTGAGAAGCACGGAAGTATCCAGCATCAAAGGCTGATTGCTCAGCCAGTTTGCTATCTGAGTTTTCGATTGCTCGATAGCATATGGCCACATTAATCCGGTGAAGACAGCGCAGATAGCGGCGATAATGCAGACCGCTATCAATTTCCAGAACGTTTGCTTCAGCAGAAAATTAAATGCTGTAAGAAGCATAAGTACAAGAACAACTGTATCCATTACGATTTTACGATTTACAATTTATGATTGATAATTCACCGCTCAGGACTTACATCTGACTGTTTTTGCGACGCTTGCGTACAAAGAGTATCAGAGCAAGAATAACGATTATAACAGCGATGCCTACAGCTACATTGCTCAATGTATTTGTTTGCTCTTCAGTGGTCTGGTTCATTTCTTCTTTTTTCATCACTACTCCCTTGTCATTTCCGCTTGCTTTTGCTTCACGGATTTTAGAGATATTTTCTTTGTACTGTGTAGCGGTTTGTGCGTCAGCTTTCGATGCAATGAAGTCACGGAGCTTGGCATTGTCACAAACAAATCCGGAACAAGACGGGCGGTAAGTATTGACGATCTCCGTATGAAGTTTACTTAACTCTGTAACCTGTTCTTCGCTTGCTTTCCATAATCCTTTGCGGGCACTTTCGAGCATGACAGCCGTCATTTCCTCGAGAGCTGCAGGATTCTGTTGTTCGAAATATTGTTTGACTCCCAAGTTCAGTTCATCCTTCACATATACATTATAGATATTATCCCAAAGTTCTTTATCAATGGCGGCAGTTTTCATCACATTCCAACCATAAGTGTTGGTGATAACTTCTGCAAATTCACTCGCAGAAGAAGCTCCTCCTTTCATTTTCTCTTTAATATAGACCGGATTGAGAATAGTCGTACGACTTTCTACACCGACAGCTTCTTTAAGTTCCTGCATTTTCATGTTATTACGATTGCGATAGTCGCTGAGGTAAGCGTCCGGATCTTTACCGGTCACATTGCGTACGGCAAGATTCATGCCTCCCATAAACTCATATACATGGTCGAGGCTTAAAGCTCCCCAAGTATTGCTTTGACGTGGCTGTACCACTACATCTGTACGTGTCAATGCGGCTTCGAAAGCGAACTTTTGGAATACTTCCCAGTTCTTTTCACTACCGTAATAGGCTCCCATATTGTTGAGATAAGTATCTGCGATTTCCGATTCATTCTCCCAACGGTCGCCGGATTCCACCATTTCCTGAATACCTGTTCCATACATGCCGTTGGTTCCTCCGAATACCCGGAACGTTGAAATTTCGCGGGCATCTTTCGGGCTTAGTCCTTTTTCGGTCAGTACCCGTTCGGCTTCTATTACGCTGGCGGCAACCTGATTCTCATATTGGTCGTCTTTGGCCGTGGCAGCCATCTCTACTGCACGATTGACAAGGAAGAGACGGGAGGCGGCAAGGTCACGGAGCTGTCCGGAAGTCTGGACCACTACGTCAATACGTGGGCGTCCTAACTCGGCAGAAGGAATCAATTTTAAATCACTGACACGACCGAAAGCGTCACGGACAGGTTCAACTCCTAACATATAAAGTACTTGTGCGATGGTTGCTCCCCCGGTTTCAATAAACTCGGATGACCAGAGTGTATAGCTTACTTTCCGTGGTATAGAGTCGTTATGACGTTGCTTGTACGTATCAATCGTTTGTTTGGCTAAAGCAATCCCTTTTTCCCACGCCAGACTCAGTAGGAGTTGCTTCAGCGTTGATAGCGTACATATTGCGTCCGGTAGGTAATGTGTTCGGATTAGCGATCGGGTCACCACCGGGAGTAGGGGCCGTGTATCCACCTTTCAATGCATTCATCAGACTGCTCAGTTCCTCTTCAGGGCTTGTCAGCAGTGCATTTTTATAGTTTCCTATATTCTTAATAGTGCGTTCTACTTCGGTTACAGCCAAAGCGAATTCTACTTCTTCTTTGCTGTATTCTTTCGGAGCTTTTTCCCATAGCAGCCATCATAGCTGACATCCCAGGCATACTCTGTGGTTTTTCGGCATTTTCCGTTTTTTCCGGTTTGCCCGGAGTATTTGCAGTTTTGCTTTGCTCTTTATTGGCTTTCATGCCGGCTTCCATCTTCTTCAATGCTTCCGGGCTGGCTCCCATAGATTTAGCCATTTCCATTGCTTTTTCCGGGTCCATGTTAGCTCCCATTTTTTTCATGGCCTCTTTCATGCTTTCGGGCATTTTGCCATGAGGGTTTGTTTCTGTTTTTGCCGAAGTGGGATGACCATTGCCTGATTTTGTTTTATCTGCCTGATCCTTGCTTGGCTGCGGCAGCCATCATCATTGCCATCATGCCTTTGGGAGCATTACGCTCTGCTTCTATTTGGCGTGCTTTAGCTAGTTCCTGCGGAGTAATTCCGGCTGTACGACAGATCAGTTCGTCGTTCGCCTGTGCAGGATTAGCCATCAGCTTTTCTACTAATGGCGGGCAGGATTTAGATATTGCTGTGTAAAAAGACTCCGGTGTTTGTTGATAGCGTTCGTTGCTTTTCCACGTTGCTTGTCAAGAGCAAAAAGGCTGTAAGCAATTGGTTCTGTAGCCATTGCGTAAACAGAAGAAGTAATCCTTTCCGGTTCATAAGGAATCCCCATAGTATACAGTTGCCCTGTGATTTTTCTCTGTAGCCAACTCTTCGGCGAAGTTTTCTACACGGGCGATTTCATCCTCTGTATAAGGCTTGTTGGCAATGCTGTCTAGTCCTAAATCTCGGTGGATTCCCATCTTTACTGTCAATGCTTTGATGGCCAGCGATTCCTGCTCTTTGATTCTCTTTTGCGGAGTTATTGTAAATCTTGATCTTCTCCATTAAGCTCCCGGTAGATGCCCCGCACGCTGCTTTCCAGAAAAGGAGGAGTAAGGTAAGACTGCAATGTAGTATAAGAACGGCGTTTGGCCATCATGCCTTCTCCTACGTTCCCAATGGAGTAGAGATAGTAAAGTGAGGAACAGCCCCTACCAGACGGTCCGGCCAGTCATTGCTGCATAAGGCAACTTGCTTTCTTAGGAGTAAATTCCAGACTGCCGTGTGTACCGAAGTGGATGAGTGCATCGGCCTTGAAACCGTGCTGCATCCATAAATAGGAAGCAATATAGGTGTGTGGCGGAGCAGCGTTGGTACCATGTACCACTTGGAAAGAATTGTCTCCGCTTCCGGCAGCATTCTGTGGCATTAACACGATATTACCGAACTGTAACCGGGCTACGCCCAAACATCCGTCGAAGTGACCATATAGTTTCCGGGAAAACTCTCCGTCGGCAGCAACGACTTCTGCATATTTTTCGGGACGAAGCGATTCTTTCACCCAGCCTTCATACTGTTCTTTTGTAATCAGTTCGGGGTGTCCGTTTTGCATGAACTCGTTGAAAGCTCCTTCTGCATAAGCATTGAATACTGCACCTTGAGCTTGTATCATTTTTGCCAGTTCTTGTGCATTGGCAGGGAGGCCGGACACATTATAACCTTCCTGTTTCATCCGAAGCAGAAGATTGTAAAGGGAAGGTACTACTTCCATTCCGGCAGCCGTCAAGGCATTTTGTCCCGGTCCTTTGTAATAGTAGATAGCAACCTTTTTTGTCTTTATTAGGCTTTGTTTTCAGATTCAGATAGTTGTCTGATAGTGGAAACGAAAGTCTTCAGACGTTCGGGAACTGCATATGAGTGACGCAATCCTTCTTTATCTTCATACTGTGCAAAAAGGGCAAAGGGGCGAATAGCTCCGTCTATCTCCGGTGTCACGATACTTTGTGACATGAAACCTCCGGACATACCCATCGGATCATTTTCCCATTCATCCACAAGACTGTTGATTGTGAGCGGAGCAGAACAAAAGGATATTCTTAGCTTTCAGATAATCTACCATTTTATCTCCCATGCGTCCGTGTGCCATGTTAATAACAGCATCGGGCTGCACTTCATCAATGAATGACATAAATCTTGTCATGGATTGAACGGGATACACATTGTAGCCTTCTTTTTCGAGCGCTTTGATCAGATCGGTGGCATCTGCCATTTGTCCGGTAATCATGATTTTTCGTGCTTTTTCTTTATAAAGGTTGTTATCACGCGTGAATTTCTCATAATCGGTAACAGTGAGGAATTCGAGTTCATCATCCGGGTTACTGATTCCGGCATGATAAAGCATGTCGCTAGGCCTTTCTACCGGATCTTCCATTTCAGTTGTGGAATATGTTTTTCTGTCGATGGCTTTACGGATATAGTTCAGCATGTTGCGGTAGTTGGTTTTTCCACCGTTGCTTAGATAGCCGCGTATGAGATTCTGCTGTATACTGTCGAGGTTACAGATATTGTTGGCCGGGTTGGTAGCCATGGAAGTGTACACAGGGATACCTTTATCCGCTGCCTGCTGTATTTGCTGACGCTGCTCTTCGACAATACGCAGTCCCATGCCATTGATGAATACCATGTCATAATTGGCCAGACGATCGAGATTGGCAAGAGACACTTCACTAAGTTTAATGAATGAATTGTCATTTGCTTTCGAAATACTTCCCTGCTGTATCGTCTGGAAGTTGACGAAAGCAATCTTTGTAGCGCTGAACCAGGTATTCCATACGGATAGCCCTGTCAAGGCTGCTACGACGATGCACACACCTAAATGATTTTACTTTTCTTTTTCATTTCTCTTATTTTTAGCTTTGTATGTAGTTTTATTGTTGTTTATTTTTTGAAGAACCGATCTATATCCAACGAAAGACCTAGTGTCAGATTAGCTGCCTGTCGTAGTGGGTGAATTGAAATAATAATAATCCGGTACATAAGTTAAACAAGGTTATTAATAGCCAGATTCATATTCACACCTTTGATGACTCCCAACGAGAAGGTAAGATCCCATATCATATATCCCGGGATACGTAACAGCAGTGACTTCCGGCAGCGGGATTATTGAAGCTATCGTTGTATATGTTGGTTTTCACTTTCGACAGCACGCGTCCGTTGAGTGAATAGTTGAAATCGACTTTATCTAGCGTTTTGCTCCAGTCTACTCTTACAGTTGCCGTGTGAGGGCGTGTATCTGTGAACTTTTTTTGTCCGTCGTGCATGAATTCATGGATGTAAGTGTATGACAGACGATATCCGAGTCCGCAAGGGTATTTGGCGGAGATGTTAGCATCCACTCCTGCAATATCCACTTTGTCGGTATTGGTATATATTTGTCCCTTGGGGTCATCGCTGTAAACGGTGTTGATACGATTGTGCACCAGATTATAATAGCCTGTCACAGAAAAATTGTAACGGTTTTGGTGTACTCGGCAGACACGGAGAAATTGTGACTCGTTTCCGATTTCAAATCCGGATTACCATAGATCATCATCATATTTGCCATATTGAATACCATATACATCTCCTTTAGAGTAGGGGAGCGGAATCCTTGCGAATAAGATCCTCTTAATGAACAGTTGCCTATCTTGTACATCATTCCCAGATGTGGAGACAAATGACGTACATTCGAATCAGAGAAATAGTCGAACCGTAATCCGGCTATTACATTCAGCCTTTCTGTCGGATTCCAGTCGAACTGTCCGAAAGCGTCTGCTGTATGCATGGTATGGTCAGCGTTATCAGTGAATTGGTAAGACATCAGATAATCGCGCAGATAATCGGCGCCGACAGTTAGCGTATGCTTTCCATTAAAAGTATAATTGTAGAGAGCATGTACATTGTGCTGCACGTTGCTGTAATCACGTACATCATTTTTATAAAGTGACTGATAGTCACTTTTGTCATATTGGTCAAAGGTATAACCAACTTCAAGATTACTCATAATATTGAAAGTATAGTTAGCTTTCATTCCGCCATTGAATCCCCGTATCTGTCTTGAGTGTCTCCCGGCTTATTACGTTCACGGAAATAATACCCGGCTCTTCCGGTCAGTTTGAGTGTTTCAAGCGGATGATAGATTAGACGTTCTTTAAAGTTCCATACCCGGCTTCCGAATACAGTAGAGAAGTCTCCCGGATTATCTACGCCATACGTATCTACATTATTATATTGTACATTGGTCAGGCTGTTGAATTTACCTGCATTGAATCCCACAGTACCGCCATATCGATGGTCATTGTGCTCGGAGAAGCGCGAATTAAGATTGAGGTTCCATGGATCATCCGATTCGCGGGTAATGATATTAATCACCCCTCCGATAGCGCTGGAACCGTAAAGGGTGGATGCTGCACCTTTCACAATCTCGATGCGTTCTACATTATCAAGATTCAGACGGTCGTAGTCTACGTTATTTAGCGTTTCTCCTGCTAACCGTTCGCCGTCTACCAGAAATAGCACGGAGTTACCGCCAAAACCTTGCATATTGATAGCGGTTTGCTGATCCATAGCAAAGGTAAATTCGATACCGGGCAATTCTGTCTTTAGCAGATCGGCTACATTATTGGCATTTACCTTTCTTAATATCTTCCGAGGTGATTACCCGAGTGATGATGGGAGCATCTTTCAGCAATTTGGGAGTACGGGTACCGGTTACTACTACCGTTCCTAAGTCGAACTGATCTTCGGATAGACGAAAATTCACTTTCTTTTTGTTTTCGGTAGTGAATTTCTTTTCTGCTGTTTGATAACCTACGTAAGATGCTGTGATGATATATGAACCGATTCCGGGGAGTTGTAATGTATATGTTCCGTCAGCAGTAGTGACAGCTCCTGTTTTTTCTCCTTTTATGGAGATGGTAGCACCTGGGAGAGGTTCTCCGTTTGTATCAGTGACACGTCCGCTGATATGTTCTGTTGATTGTTGTGCGAATGTGGAACAGGTTGCTATAAAGGAGAATAGTAAGATGGATACTATATATGTAGGTTTCATTCTTTGTAATTGGTTTCTTAGTTGTTTTCTTCGAAATCAAGCGGATATAGGAAATCGAAGTCGATGTATCCCTTTATACCTTTGGCATTGGTATAGTTGGTAAAACGAATTGCTGCATAGGTGTTGTCTTTCAGCCGTATCAGGTAGACCTGATTGGACATTGTGTAGATAGGTGGCATACTTGAAGTATCTACATTCAACCAGCCGGATAAGATCTCATTGCGATAATCTTCTGTATATTTAATGTTTCCTTCCATCATGCCGGACATATCGATTGCAATTTTATCCGTTGTCCATTCATCTTTTATAAAATTTTCTTTTCAGCAGGAAGTTTTCCACTTGCTTTCAGCTCATCAATATTAGTATAGGTCGTCTGATAGGCTGCACCTTCGTTTGTTTTGATATCGTAACGGTGGATGGCGAGATCCCATTCTGCCGGTATCTCACTTTTATGTTCCTCTCCGATTTCTACAGTTGTTGCTTTGCGTTCGGATAAATCGATATATACCCAGTTGGTGTACTCGGTAGTATTGATTTGTGAAAAGCTACTTTCTTTAATTTCCATCTCACTTTCGATGGGATCATCATAAATCCCTTCAAACATTCCATTACAAGCTGAGAGCGACATCGTCGCTCCCAGTATCATTGATATATTTGAAAATAGTGTGACTACTTCTTCTCATATCTTCTTTCAAATTAGTTATTGTGCACTACTTTTGCTGCTTCCGGTGAAAACTGCCGTGATTGGCATAGGCATACTTCCCGGTTTGAATACAGTGATTTCAGCGGTACCGTCTGTTGCAACTGTACCTTTCAGGCTTACACCTGTAATTGCTTTTCCATTGCCGGTTGAAGATTCTGCCTCAGATTCAATTCACCTAAACTTAGTGTGTAGCCGTCTAGTTGTTTTTTCAACGTTTACTCCGTTAAGCGTGAAATCTCCCAGACTCATATTACTTCCTCCTCCGGTTAAATTGCCAAATCCGTTCAGGGTGATATTTACCTGTAGTTTCTGAACACGTTTAACAATTGCTTTGCAATTTTCGCTAGAACCGTATGAACTTCCCATAACACTGATGGACAAAGAAGTATTGTACTGATAGGTAGAAGCTACATAATAAGCAATCGGAGTTTCTGCTTGAATGAATTCGATGTCGATACCGCCCATCGGTACGGGAACATTCGCTTTGAGAGTTAATACCTTTGCATCGCTGACACTACCTTCCAGTGTATATTCGTAGTTACCCAGTGTTTCCACCCATGGCCAAACAACTTCACCTTCACCTTTGAAAGATTTAGAAGAAACTTTCAGATTATTCAGTATGAAATCTCCGGACCCAGATTTATATACCAGATTGATAGTACCATCCGAATTGGTATAATGGTGGCACTGGCATCGGCTCCCATTAGATAGTCGGAAAACATTTTGCTTTCACCAATAGAATAACCTTTATAAGTGCCGGCAATGGCTTTTGCTTGCTCTGTATTGTCGGTATCGTCGTCGCTGTCACTACAAGAAACAAAAAGTTGATGATAATGCCATAAGGGCAATCATCCATAAGTTTAATATTTTCATCCTTAATTTTGATAGATAATGATTAATTTATTTTTCGTCTGCAAAGTTACGGGGATATATAAGCAAGGACAATACCTAAAAAAGAAATGAAAAGAAATAGGGCGTTTAATCATATGTAGGTATTAAAGATAACTGGTTTATATTTTTACAGTCATTTATAAAAGCTTTAACTTAGGAGTCTGCTCAAGATTAGGGAGAAAAATATGAACTATTTATTTTAGCATTTGTTTCCTGGATACAGGATATAAACCTATTTAGAATATGGAACCTCATCATCACGAACATAATCATCGGGTAACGTCTCTTAATAAAGCCTTTATAATAGGTATCGTTCTAAATCTCTCTTTTGTGATAGTTGAATTTGGAGTTGGTTTCTATTACAATTCTTTGGGGCTGCTTTCTGATGCCGGACATAATTTGGGTGATGTGGCAAGCTTGATACTTGCTATGCTGGCTTTTCGGTTGGAGAAAATTCATTCGAACAGCCGTTATACTTACGGATATAAAAAGAGTACCATATTAGTATCTTTATTGAATGCGGTTATATTGTTGGTCGCTGTCGGAATAATTATTGCCGAAAGTATTGATAAGTTGTTTTATCCTGTTGCAGTAGACGGTTCTGCTATTGCATGGACAGCAGGAGTGGGAGTGGTAATCAATGCACTTACTGCGTGGCTTTTTATGAAGGATAAAGATAAGGATCTGAATGTGAAAGGTGCGTATCTGCACATGGCGGCAGATGCATTGGTGTCTATAGGTGTAGTTGCTTCCGGTATCATTATCATGTATACGGGATGGAGTATTGTCGATCAATTATCGGACTGGGGATAGCTGTGGTTATTGTGATTTCAACATGGGGACTTCTCCGTGACAGTCTTCGGTTGTCATTGGATGGTGTTCCTGTGGGGATAGATATTAATGAAATAAGGCAGATAATACTGGATCAGCCCGGCGTGGAGAGTTGTCATCATCTGCATATATGGGCATTGAGTACTACGGAGACTGCTTTAACTGCACATATAGTCATTGATAATATGGAAAGAATGGAAGAGATAAAACATCTGATCAAAGCACGGTTGGAAGAAGCGGATATTCATCATGTTACTTTGGAGTTTGAATGTGAAGGCGTACCGTGCGAAACTGAAAATGACTGTTTTTAGGTATTTTTTAGCTGATGATATAGTTATATATGGTGATTGTCCGGGCTGTGAATAGTGTCTATTTTTGCAGTCCGGATAATACTATATAACAAACGCTAAAATGAGAGCATTTATTATCACTTTAATTTTTATCTCTGTAATTTATTCTACAACTACTTATGCCCAACAAAGAGACGTTGAACTGACCGGTATGGTCACTGATCATCAAGGTGAGCCACTTCCCGGAGTTACCATTCGTGTCAGGAATACACAGTTCGGTACGGTAACAGATACTGACGGACGCTATCTGTTGCGTGGGCGGTGGAAAGAGGGAGAGATAATTGTCTTTTTCTTTTGTGGGAATGAAGATGTCCGTATAAAAAGTATAGCGGGCAAAAAGTACAGGATGCTGCCATGCAGCAAGATACCAAGTCACTGGATGAAGTTGTTATAGTTGCCAAATCGAATATTAATGAGCTGGATATTCGTGCAAAATCGGGCGTGGTGCAACGGGTAGATATGGAAAGGTTAAACAGCAAACCTATGATTGACATGTCTTTGGCTTTGCAAGGAACGGTTCCCGGACTGATAGTGACAAATACGGGTGACTTGGGTTCGAAGCCCAAGATACGCATTCGTGGAAACTCATCTTTCCGTGAAGGAGACTCGGCAAACGAGCCGCTTTATGTGAAAGATGGACAAGTTATTTCGTCGGATGCTTTTATGACACTCAATCCATCAGATATAAAGGAAATAAAAGTGCTGAAAGATGCTGTTGCCTGCGCCTTATATGGCATTAAAGCAGCTAACGGGTGATTGAGATTACTTCCTTGCGTGGAAATCCGGACGGGAGGCTGACAACCAATTACAGTTTTAATATGGGTATTACCACCCGTGGCCGCAGAGGAGTGGAAATGATGGATACTGACGAGAAACTGGAGTTGGAGCGATTGTTACAAAATGCTTCCACCCCGGGATATCGCTACAGTGAAGATTATTATCGGAAGTATTACGCTGCCGATCCCAATCTCAATCAAATGATAGCCGAAGGACAGTCTGTACTGGATTCTCTGAGAAATATCCATACCGACTGGTTCGATGAATTGATACACTTGAGTACTTACCAACGTCATAACCTGAGTGTAAGGGGCGGAACGGAGAATACTTCTTATTATGCATCTGTCAATTATGCCCAGCAAGGTGGACGAGTGCCGGGAAATGATACGCACCGTTTCACTGCCAGTTTGAGTCTCGACCAGAAATTGGGTCGATGGGGTTACCTTTCGGTAAGTACGAATGCAGGATATTCTGCAACGGATACTCCAAATGGTAGTGTGTATTCACCCACGGACCTAGTTTATCAACTGAATCCTTACGAGACACCTACCAGTAAATTAATATCTTACTCCAACGAGTCGTCTGAATATACTTATAAAGATTTGCTTAGTCAATATAACAGCAAATCGACCGATAAGCGGGGAGGAGTGAGCGGAAGTCTGAACTTGCAACCTGTCAAAGGACTGGATATTGATGCCGTGGCAGGTATTGATGTGGTACTGAATGAAGCATTGACATTAGTACCTTCCACTTCTATTCAGGAGCGTAAGAGCGGATCTCCTGTGGAAGAACTCGGTAAACTGACGAAAGACAAGAACGTGACGACGAATGTTTCTTCCAATATACGTATTACCTACAATAAGGTGTTTGCCGACAAACATGATTTTACGGTCGGCGGCAATATGGACTACTATATGACAGATGCTGACAATGTCTCCATTGTAGGTTACGGAGTAGGTACTCAAATGTCTCCTGCGGCTATCAATCAGTCTATATCCGGTAATCGTAAACCGTCGGTTGGATCGTTGAAAGAAAAGACTGCTCAAATGGGATTTGGATGGGTGATGGGGTATAGCTTCGATGCTACTTATGACTTTTTTGCTACGTATAAGGCGGATGCTTCTTCGATCCTTCCCAAAGACAAGCGATGGAATGCCGCGTGGGCAGTCGGTTTGGGGTGGACGGTGAGTCAGTATCCTTTCCTGAAAGATAATGAAGTAATTTCTCATCTGAACCTGAAAGCCTCTTATGGAAGAATGGCCAATCTGGCAGGTGTATCTGCTTCATCGACTATCGGAACTTTCTCTTATTCGACAAATTATTACGGCAATGCCCGTCTCTTGCAACTGCTTGCACTTTATAATACGGATTTGAAGCCGGAGCAGACGACGTCTACAGATGTCAGCCTGTCGTTCGAACTGTTTAAACGCCTGACATTAAGTGGTAATATTTATCGGAGGAAACAAGTGATGCACTGCTGGATGTTCCTGTTCCTTTGTCCAACGGCTTTCATACCATGAAACGTAATATTGGAGTACTTCGCAATGAGGGGTACGAACTGAGTGCTTCCGTAAAGGTGCTGGATACTTCGGACTGGCGTTTGTCTTTGCGTGGTTCGCTGGCTTACAATCGCAATAAGGTAGTCGACTTATATTATTCCGACCGTCTATATACAAGTGAAGAGGAGGTTGTTCCTACTTATGAGGTCGGAAAAGCTTACGATATTGTTTACGGGTTGAAGTCTCTCGGCATTAATCCTATCACCGGGCTTCCGGTATTTCAGGGAGCGGATGGCCGTGAAATACCGGCTACTGAAACTCCGGTGAAGGAGAATATTATAGCGTTGGGGCATGCTACTCCTCCCTATAGCGGTACATTAAATCTGAGTTTTTCATACAGGGACTTTGACTTGGATATGGACTTTTATTATGTATTCGGAGGTATCAAACGATATAACTACAGTTATGTACGTTCATCCGACACTTCGATAAAGAATGCCATTAAAGGACAAGTACAGGATATGTGGTTCAAACGGGGAGATGAAGGTAAAAAATATCATTCACCTTATTATAGCTCGTCTGCCCTTGCTTCGTTAACGCTGTATCCTAATACGGAAACGGTGGGAAAAAGTGATTATCTCAAACTGTCTATGGTGTCGTTACGCTATCGTGTTCCACATGCTTTTCTTGAAAAGAACATCCGTTTTATTCAATATGCTAATGTTGCTTTTCAGGCTTCCAACCTGTTTATGATTACTCCTTATAGTGAGTCCGATCCGGAAACGGGAACACTGGCAGGAGGAATGCAACCGGTATTAACAATCAATCTAAGTTTGACTTTTTAATTAGAGAAGTGTATGATAACAATAATACATAAAATAAAAGATTGGAGTTATTTATTGGCAATATGCTGTGTAGGTACATCGTGTTCGCTTGATATTCCTTATGAGAACCAGTTTTCCGATCCGGATGCCGTCACTACTCCGGCTGCTGCCCGTGAATTGCTGGCATCTGCTTATTCGGAACTGCCGACCCCGGAGTTTAATTTGTCTGTATTGGGAGATGATTTTGAGCCGACATATCTGATTGCTCGTAACTCTTCTTTGAGTAATCTGTATAAATGGCAGCCACAGCCGTTGGAAGACATTTCCTTATCCATGTGGCAAGAATATTATGCAACAGTAGCTATTGCCAATGCAGTATTGGAGCGCATTGATAATGTGAGCATAACTTCGGATAAAGAAAGGCAGGAAATACGTTGTATCGTCAGTGAAGCGAAACTGTTGAAAGCCTATTGTTATTTTAATCTGTTACGCCTTTTGCTCCTGCTTATGCCGATGGTCCGGAGAAAGACGGTATCATTCTGAAAGATGAGTTTAAACTGGGATTCCTGAAGCGTTCGAGCATAGGGGAATGTGTTACAGCTATTCGTAACCTATTGACAGAAGCTGTAGAAGTGGAGAATAATCCTGCACAGGAATATTGGCTTTCTCAATATAGCGGGTATTATCTGCTGGCTGAATTGGAATTATATGCCGGGGAATTATGAACAGGCAGAAGAGTATGCGCAAAAGGTGATTGATATTAAAGGAGGGTATGATGTGTTGACGACAGCCGGCTATAGCAAGTTGTTTGGAAACGAAGTTTGTGATGAACGTATCTTTTCTGTTTATACCTCCGGTTCGTACTATACCGATATGAACTACGATAGGGATAAGGGGGATTTCTTTACGCTGAACACGTCTTTGGTCCGTCTTTATTCCGAAGGAGATATTCGTTATGACGAGACCGTCTATTGGTTTGCAATGTCGGGAGAAACGGTAGGAGAGATCACTTCGTCTCCTTATTTGGGAAAATATAACAAGATGAATTGGGAGAAAAAAGGAAACGCGGTATATCAATAAATTCCGGGTGGCAGGTGCCTGCTTTATTCTTGCGGAGGCTTATTGCCGTGACGGGAAGGCGCATGATGTGCAGGCGGTGAAAGTGATGAACGAGTATCTCGCACGGCGGGGAGCGACTTTGCTGGATGAAAATCTTAGCGGTGAGGTATTGTTGAAAACTGTCCTTACGGAAAAATGGAAAGAATATGCGGGAGAAGGAGAGCGCTACTTTGACTTGAAACGTTGCCGGAAAGAAATATTGTCGGATTGGAATGTTTCCGGTTCAATGGACGGCAGACGAATACAGAAAGATGATTATCGTTGGACATTCCCCATTCCCAGGGGAGAATATCTGTATAATGAGAATGTGTCGCAGAATGAAGGCTGGACTAAAATAGAGAATTAAGATAGCTAATTTGAATTACAAATAAAAAGAAGAAAAAATGAAGAAGTTTTATGTTTATGCAATGGGGGCTTTAATATTGCCTTTCCTTGCTTCGTGTGGAGATGACAAAGAAGATAGCGGATATACAGGAGTGAATCAGATTTATTTGTCGGCTGAGAATCCGGTAGTAGAAGAAACGGAAGCTACGCCATTGACGGTGAATGTTGATCTGACTAAAAGCTTGTGAGCAGAACATTACGCTCAATTTCGAGATTTTGAATGATGAGAAAGAGATATTAAGGTTGGAGAGCAATCCGGTCACTATTCCGGCAGGAAGTAAATCGGCTATTTTTCAGGTAGTGTCCAACCAAAAAGAGCTATTGACGGAAGATACTTACTTTGAAATTGGTATTTCTACATTTCCTTTAGACAATATGAAGTTGAATGCTTCGTTAAGAGTACGTGTGAAGCCTAATCCTCAGATACCTGAACTGACGGAAGCCCAGAAAATACTGATTGAAGGCTATAAGTCGAAATATGGCATTGATCTGACCGATTGGCTGGGAGCTGTAACTTATCATACAAAAGTGGAGAGTCCTGCCAGTGATTATCTTCCTCCTTTTGCAGAGCCTTTCACCAAAGATTTTGATGGAAAAACGATAATAACGCTGAGTGACCAGTCTACGGAAGAACTGCCGGTATTGAAGATGGTGGACGATCCGATGGGACTCACAGAATATCTGGCTTGGGTGTTGAGAAAGGAAACGATAGAAAACGATGAATTCTGGTATGGAGAATATGCAAGTCCTGCTTATGCTCAGATTATGGAATTGTTGAATTGGAATAAGGCGAACCCCGGGACTTTTACGATGTCTTTGGATGGAATAAAATTGAAAAATATTTCGGATGGAACGGCTACCGTTGATTTTCTGCCGGTGAGTGTACCTGATGTTCGTACGATTATTCCTTTTGAATATGTATTCAGCCCGTGGGAGCTCCAGAAAAAACTGATTAAAGAGGGAAATCAGATAGCTATTGATCTGGAAGAGGCTGACGGCACAGCTAATCCGGCTCATTATTTGCAAGCGTCTGATGTTGCAATAGATGAGTTGGAGGATGGAACCTTTATGCCTCCGGTTGGGAAAATTGATTTCAAAGCGAAGAAGCTGACTTTCCAATTTGTGTTTGATCATGCGTATGCCGGAGGGTATAATCGTGCCAATGTCGTTTATGAAAAGAAATAATATAAAAAAATGCTTATACATAGTGGCTATCTTCTTAGCTGCAATGTATGTCAATATACCGGTTTATTCCAATTCTCGGTCTATCCCTGTCTCTCTTCCCGCAGGGACACTGGAAGGACATCTGCCCAATGGCTTGCACTATCTGATATTGCAGAATCCTTCTCCTGTTTCCCGCGTTGAATTTCGTTTGGTGATGCGTGTTGGTTCTGTACAGGAAACCGAACAGCAGAAAGGATGTGCTCACTTCCTGGAACACGTGGCTTTCGGCGGAACCACTCATTTCCCCAAACGTTCGCTGGTAGAATACCTGGAATCTCAGGGCATGAAGTATGGGCAAGATATCAATGCTTTTACCGGTTTCGACCGTACCATCTATATGTTTGCTGTCCCTACCGACCATCAAAAAGGAAGAAGTTCTGTCAATCGTTCCTTACTGATCATGCGTGACTGGCTGGACGGTATTTCCATGAACCCTGAAAAGGTAGAGAATGAAAAGGGAATCATATTGGAAGAACTGCGCGGTTATGACTTGGGAGACGACTTCTATTCGCTGAAGATAGGACAGGGGATATTCGGACGGCGTATGCCGTTGGGAACAGCAGAAGATATTCGGAAAGTAACGCCACAGATACTGGAAGAGTATTATCAAAAATGGTATATCCCCTCTTTGGCTACATTAATTATTGTAGGCGATGTGGCTCCACAGGAGATAGAAGCCCGGATCAAAGAATACTTTTCTTCATTGCCCAAACGTTCGTCAGATGATTTCCGGACTTATCCGCTGGAATATGAGAAAGGTATTCATTTATCGGAAATCCGTGACTCGTTGCAGACGAAAACAAAAGTAGAACTGATGATTCCGCATCCTTGCGTGGTAGAGCGTACGTTGGGAGATGCAGTGCGGAAAAATATGGGAAGATTTTGTACGTGCTATTTCCTCCCGTTTCAATGGTAGGAAGTTGAAGACGAATGTGTCAGATCAGTGGTATCTGAGCGATAAGAATCATCTGGTCCTGACGGTAGAGGGAAAAAACAGAGAAGAGCTATTGACTGCTCTCTCTGCTGCCGTAGCCGAATTGAATCATCTGATTCGGAATGGATGGGAAGAAGAGGAGTTAAGGGATATAAAAGATGATTTTTGCCGTCAAATGGCATCCGGTACCAACAATATTTCCCGTTCTTCTTCCGCTTGGTGTGACGATTTCGTTGATTATGTCATATCCGGCGACCGGTATCTGACTGACTCAATTCAGCAGACACAGCTAAAGATTGCCATGGGTGAGCTACAAGGTAACGCTCTGCAAGCATTATTGAAAGAATGGTACTCGTTTTATAAGGAAGCTTTGTTGGTAGCTTGTAGTAGTCATTCCGGCTTAGGTGCTCCGTTGACCAAAGAGGAGATTGCTGGGGCATGGTCGCATGGTGAACAAACAACCTGCTCTCCTTATACCTATGTGAGTCCCGAGAAAGAGGAAGAAACTGAAATCGCTACTCCTCCCTGCCTTGCGGTATGTCCTCCTTTTGATGCTACTTCTATTACCCGCATTGCGGAATACCCGAAAATGAACGTCCGCGAGATAGAGCTGAAAAATGGAATCCGCTTAATTCTCAAACCTACCCAAGAAGCAGACACATCTCTGTTTCTGACTTCTTTCGCCCCTTTCGGAACCTCGTCTTTGTCTGACGAAGAATATCCTCTACTGGAGGGTATGGCGGGATATATGGACATGGGGGGCATTGCGAAGGTAGAAGGAAAGATTCTCTCGGACTATCTCTCCCAGAAAGAGATTTCGCTTACGATGGCAATGGAGAACCATTGGCATGGCTTCATGGGAATGGCTCCGGTTACCGGTGCGACGGAGTTTTAATCTGATTTATGAAAAGATATTCGACCCCCGAACTAAGACGGAATGATTTCGAAGAAATACGTCAGGGATTACTCCGGGATTACGGAAAGGAAACCGTTTTAGAAAAAATGTTGAAGCGTGCACCGGACCGCCTCTTGTCCGCCCGTATGGATGAATTGATGGGAGCAGGCTCTGCCCCGTTCTTCGCGTAAACTGTCTCTCGAACAGATGGAAGGTTTGAATCTTGATTCTATCGCGGCTTTCTACCAGAAACTCTATACACGTCCTGAAGGGACAACGTATGTCATTTGCGGCAATTTCAATTCGGACAGTGTCATGCGCCAGTTTGTATCGGTATTCGGACGTATTCCTGCTTCATCGTCTCCGTCAGAATACGCGTATCCTCCTTTTGAACTTCCTACGGCCAAGTACGTAGAAGGTTTTCCAAATGACAATGAAACGCAGACATTGTTTGACTATCTCTTCTTTGGGCATTTCGAACCTGGACTGAAAAGTACATTAACGCTGAAACTGATGCGTGATGTCATTCGCAGCCGCCTGATATCTGTTCTCCGTGAACGCGAATCGCTCGTTTACTCGCCTTACATCTCTTTAGTGTACGACGGTATCCCGTGGGGAATATTTTATTTTGATATCAATGCGTCCGCCGACAATCGTAATATGCCGGGCATAGATGTTTTATTGAAAGATATTCTGCAGAAGCTGCAACGTGAGGAAGTGGATCTGGAAGAACTGCAAACCATCAAACGTTCTTTCCGGATAGCAAAGCGTGAAGCACTGAATGAAGAAGCATCTGCCACATGGCGGTCTACACTGGTCGGACTGCTGAAAAACGGAGAATCACTTGCTGACTTCGAACGGTATGAGGAATGCCTTGACAGCATAACTCCCGCCGCTTTGCGCGAAGCATTTGAACGTTATCTGGATATCGAGAATTACGTTCTATTATATTTAAGTAAAAACAACTGAATAATGACACAAAGAATAATTAATCGTGTATTATCTCTGGTATGTTTGTGTTGCTGTTTCCAGAACATCATGTATGCTCAGGAGGAAACCGGCAGACGTGCTTATACCTTATTTGATAATACCGGCAAAGAAATCACTTACGGCGAATTGATTCGGCATCTTTCCGGATATGACATTGTCTTTCTGGGAGAGATACATAATTGCCCCATAACTCATTGGCTGGAATTTGAGATCACTCGTTCGCTTTACCACCTTCATAAGAACAAACTGATGTTGGGGGCAGAAATGTTGGAAAGCGATAATCAATTGATTCTGGACGAATACATGCAGCGTAAAATTTCTTATGACCGTTTCGAAGCGGAAGCCCGTTTATGGGATAATTACAGTACAGACTATTATCCGGTTGTTTTCTTTGCCAAAGAGCATGGTATTCCGTTTATTGCTACCAATATCCCCCGTCGTTATGCCAATAGCGTGAAAAACGGAGGGCTTGAAGTGCTTGATTCTTTATCTGCCGAAGCTAAAAGTATATAGCTCCCCTTCCTGTTCCTTTTGAATATAACGAGAAAGAAAGTGAAGCGGCATTTAGCCTGATGAATATGATGGGAGGAAAGAAAACCGGGGACAATGAGAAACTGGCTCAGGCACAAGCCGTAAAGGATGCTACCATGGGCTGGTTCATTGCCCGCAACATGAAAGATAAATTCCTGCATATCAACGGAAGTTATCATTCGGACTTTAAAAGTGGAATTATCCCTTATCTGCTTCGTTACCGTCCCGGTACGAGTGTGGTGACAGTCACTTCCGTACGTCAGGAATCCATCAGTAAATTGGATGATGAAAATAAAGAACGTGCTGATTTCTACATTTGTGTACCAGAAGATATGGTGACCAGTTACTAAAGGCGGAGCTGAATCTATATCAGTGAAAAGAATAAAAGTCTCTATAAAACAACTTTATGGAGACTTTTTTTTGTACCTTTGCGCCCTTAAAAACTAACTAACCTTTTGTTTTTATGTTTACTGACTTATTGCATTCCTCTTATTTCTCCCTTTTCCTGATTGTTGCATTGGGATTTATGTTGGGTAGAATTAAGATTAAGGGGCTATCGCTTGATGTGTCAGCGGTGATCTTTATTGCTCTTCTTTTCGGACACTTCGGCGTTATCATTCCTAAAGAATTAGGAAACTTCGGATTGGTACTTTTTATCTTTACTATCGGTATTCAGGCCGGCCCCGGTTTCTTCGACTCGTTCCGAAGCAAAGGAAAGACTCTGATTCTGATTACTATGCTTATTATTAGCTCGGCCTGCCTGACAGCAGTCGGACTGAAATATGCATTTGATATTGACACACCGAGCGTTGTCGGATTGATTGCAGGGGCTTTGACCAGTACACCGGGACTTGCCGTAGCCATCGACAGTACAAATTCTCCGTTGGCATCCATTTCCTATGGTATCGCTTATCCGTTTGGTGTAATCGGAGTGATCCTGTTCGTGAAACTGCTTCCCAAAATCATGCGTGTAAATCTGGACCAGGAAGCCCGTCGCCTTGAAGTAGAGCGTCGTGGACAATTTCCTGAATTAAACACATGTATTTATCGTATCACAAACGCTAGTGTCTTTGGCCGTAGTCTGATGCAGATAAATGCACGTGCGATGACAGGAGCGGTCATTTCGCGCCTGAAGCACAAAGATGAAATATCTATTCCCACTGCGCATACGGTATTGCATGAAGGAGACTATATTCAGGCAGTAGGCAGTGAAGAATCGCTGAATCAGTTAGCAGTATTGATGGGTAAACGGGAGGAAGGTGAACTGCCTTTGGACAAGACACAGGAAATCGAGTCTTTGTTGCTGACTAAAAAAGACATGATTAATAAACAACTGGGAGACCTGAACTTACAAAAAAACTTCGGTTGTACAGTGACCCGCGTACGTCGAAGTGGTATTGATTTATCTCCGTCCCCCGATTTGGCATTGAAGTTTGGTGACAAGCTGATGGTGGTAGGAGAGAAAGAAGGTATAAAAGGAGTAGCTCGGTTGTTGGGAAACGATGCGAAGAAGCTTTCCGATACGGATTTCTTCCCTATTGCGATGGGTATTGTATTAGGAGTTTTATTCGGCAAACTGAATATCTCTTTCTCCGATAGCTTGTCATTCTCTCCGGGGCTGACAGGAGGAGTGCTGATGGTAGCTCTTTTCCTGAGTGCAATCGGTAAAACCGGACCTATTCTCTGGTCTATGTCCGGACCCGCCAATCAGTTGTTACGCCAGTTAGGTTTACTTCTCTTCCTTGCCGAAGTAGGAACTTCCGCCGGAAAGAACCTCGTAGCTACTTTTCAGGAAAGTGGACTGCTGATGTTCGGAGTAGGAGCAGCTATTACAGTGGTGCCGATGCTGGTAGCCGTACTTGTAGGACGACTGGTATTCAAAATCAGCCTGCTTGACTTGCTGGGAACCATCACAGGAGGTATGACAAGTACTCCGGGATTGGCCGCTGCCGATTCGATGGTGGATAGCAATATTCCAAGTGTAGCCTATGCAACTGTTTATCCGATAGCTATGGTATTCCTTATTTTGTTTATCCAGGTGATAGCCTCAGCTGTGTATTAATGAAAATCAATATATATAGGTATTGATTGTTAAAAAATAGTTCGTATCTTTGCCGCCTCAAATAAAAAGATGAGGTGAAACGATTGTCATTGAATATCATGCGCTGTTTCTTACCGGTACTGTTTGTATCGTATCTGGTAAGTATCACATTCTTTGCTCACATACATGTGGTCAATGGCGTGACAATCGTCCATTCGCATCCCTTCAAAAAAGGGGCGGCACATAAACACTCAACAGTCGAACTGTTATTAGTTCATTTCTTGTCTCACCTGACAACGGACGGTGCGGCTGTTGTGTTTGCTCTTTCTCTTTTCATCCCATTTATCTTGTGGCGGTTGCATGGTATTACGCAACATACGCACTACCATTCTCCCTACCATGGGGTGGTGGCACTCAGGGCTCCGCCTGTTATTCGTTTTTCCGCTATTTAAACTGATGGTATTCTGTCTTGTGTCAAGACAGGAGTAATCATCTGTTTGTTTACATCATCACTTTACAAAAAACGAATAACAAACGAAAAATGAAGAAATACATTCTTTCGCTTGTCTGCTTGTGCTGTGCATTGTTGCCTGCCCTCGAAGGACAAGCTGCTCTCCATGAGCATCCCGAATATCCGGATTTACGTAAATCGGATGCTAATATTGTAGGCCATATCCTTGATAAAAACACGAAAGAACATCTGCCCTATATCACTGTGGCATTGAAAGGTACAACGATTGGTACCGTGACTGATGCTACCGGACACTACTTCTTAAAGAATCTTCCCGAAGGTAACTTCGTGCTTGAAGTCAGCTCAGTAGGCTATAAAACCGTGAGACGCAATGTGACACTGAAAAAAGGCCGTACACTGGAAGAGGATTTTGAAATAGAAGAGGACGCGGTTGCCTTGGATGGTGTAGTCGTTTCCGCCAACCGTAACGAGACTACCCGCCGCTTGGCACCTACTTTGGTGAATGTAGTCGATATGAAAATGTTCGAAACAACCAATTCTACTACCTTGGCACAGGGATTGAGTTTCCAGCCGGGAGTGCGTGTAGAATCCAACTGTCAGAATTGCGGCTTCCAGCAGGTACGTATTAACGGTCTGGATGGTCCTTATACACAAATTTTGCTTGATTCCCGTCCCATCTTCAGTGCGCTTTCAGGTGTGTATGGTATTGAACAGATTCCCGCCAGCATGATAGAACGTGTAGAAGTAATGCGTGGAGGCGGTTCGGCTTTGTTCGGTTCGTCTGCTATTGCCGGAACAATCAATATTATCACCAAAGAACCGATTCGCAATTCAGGAATGTTGTCTCATACGATCACAGGTATTGGAGGCGGAGACGCTTTCGATAATAATACAGCTTTGAATGCTTCACTGGTTGCGGATGACCAGCGTGCAGGTTTATATATCTTTGGTCAGAACCGTCATCGTTCGGCCTACGACCATGATGGAGACGGATACTCTGAAATACCGAAAATACATGGTCAGACTGTTGGTTTTCGTTCCTTCCTGAAAACGACTACTTATTCGAAACTGACTTTCGAATATCACCATATGGAAGAATTCCGCAGGGGAGGGGACTTGCTGAACCGTCCACCTCACGAAGCGAATGTTGCCGAACAGACAGAACATTCTATCAATGGCGGTGGATTGAAATATGACTATTTTTCACCGAACGAGAAACATCGCTTCAATGTGTTTGCCTCTGCACAGCACATCAATCGTGACAGCTATTATGGAGGTGGACAGGACTTGAATGCCTATGGAAATACCACCGACCTGAACTGGATGGCAGGATCACAGTATGTTTATAGTTTCGGAAAATGTATTTTCATGCCTTCTGACCTGACAGCCGGAATAGAATTTAATCAGGATAAGCTGGAAGATAATATGTGGGGATACCATCGTACAGTAGACCAGAAGGTAAATATCGGTAGCGCATTCCTGCAAAATGAATGGAAGAACGATCGCTGGGGATTTTTGCTTGGTGGCCGTCTGGATAAACATAACCTGATTGATCATATTATATTCAGTCCGCGCGCTAACTTACGTTTCAATCCTACACAAAATATCAATCTGCGTTTGAGCTATTCTTCTGGTTTCCGTGCGCCGCAGGCTTTTGATGAAGATTTACATGTAGAGAATGTGGGTGGAAAAGTGGCAATGGTTGAGCTTTTGCAAAGGATCTGAAAGAGGAGAGATCACAGAGTTTGAGTGCTTCGGCAGATATTTACCATCGTTTCGGGGCATTCCAGATCAATTTTCTGGTAGAAGGATTTTATACTAAATTATCGGATGTTTTTGCTTTGACCGACGGTGAAGTAAAAGATGGTATACTGACACGTACACGCTATAATGCTCCGGGAGCCCGTGTCATGGGATTGACACTGGAAGGAAAGATGGCTTATCTGAATAAATTCCAGATTCAGGCAGGAGTTACTTTGCAGCAGAGTCATTACAGCGAGCCTCATGAATGGAATCCGGATGCTCCGGCGGTGAAGAAAATGATGCGTACGCCAAATACTTACGGCTATTTTACAGCAACCTATACTCCGGTAAAACCGTTGTCTATCGCTCTTTCGGGCACCTATACCGGTTCGATGCTGGTGCCTCACGAACCCGTTCCCGGATTCCTGGATAAGCCGATAACAGTAAATACGGAGGATTTCTTTGATATTGCATTGAAGGCGGCTTATGATTTCAAGCTATATAAATCAGTGAACTTGCAGGTGAATGCCGGAATACAGAATATCTTCAATGCTTATCAGAACGATTTTGATAAGGGAGCCGACCGTGATTCAGGCTATATTTACGGTCCTTCACTGCCGAGAAGTTTCTTTGCCGGCGTGAAGATTAGCTATTAATAATGGTTTAAGAACCTTTTTAGCTCTAAAATCGTTATATATAGGGATTGTCCGTCTGTGAAACAATCCCTATATTTGTCACGCAAAACTAAACATATTAGATTTCTTGCACAAAAACGAACGAATGAAACAATTATACCTGAATATAATGAAGTGTTTTCTGCCTGTACTATTTATATCGTACATGGCAGGGATTACTTTGTTTACCCACTCCCATGTGGTAAATGGTGTAACAATTGTCCATTCACACCCTTTTAAGAAAGGCAGTGAACACAGCCATACGACTGTTGAGTTCCAGTTACTTCATTTATTGAATCATGTATTGACAACAGATAGCGGAATCATTCCTTTATTTGTTGCTGCTGTTTTATCTATATTATGTATTCTTTTCACCCGTCCGCGAGGCATGCGATATGCGTGCTCTTGCCCGGGTGTCGTTTCTTTAAGGGCACCTCCCGCCGTTTAGTCTACACTTTAGGAGGCAGATATTTATCATTCAGAAACAAATACTTTATTTGCTTCCGCTACCTTATTATTTTCTGATTAAAAACATTAAAAGACTAACGACAATGAAAAAATATCTTTTTAGTCCTGGTCAGCCTGTGTTGTGCCCTGTTGCCTGCATTGGCTGAACATCCGGAGTATCCGGAATTGAAAAAATCTGATGCGAATATAATTGGTCATGTATTGGATAAAAAACAAACGAACATTTGCCGTATATTACAGTAGCACTGAAAGGGACTACTATCGGAACGGTAACGGATGCTACCGGACATTATTTTCTGAAAAACTTGCCGGAGGGGAATTTTGTACTGGAAATCAGTTCGGTAGGATATAAGACGGTTACCCGGAATGTAACCTTGAAGAAAGGGAAAACATTGGAAGAAAATTTCGAAATAGAAGAAGATGCGATTGCTCTGGACGGAGTAGTCGTCTCTGCCAATCGTAGTGAGACAACACGGCGTTTGGCTCCGACTTTGGTGAATGTGGTCGATTTGAAGGCTGTTTGAGACTACTAACTCCTCCACCTTATCGCAGGGACTGAATTTTCAGCCCGGAGTGCGTGTAGAAACTAACTGTCAGAATTGTGGTTTCCAACAAGTCCGGATCAATGGGCTGGATGGCCCCTATACACAGATACTCATCGATTCCCGTCCTGTGTTCAGTGCCCTTTCAGGTGTGTACGGTTTAGAGCAGATTCCCGCCAGCATGATTGAACGTGTGGAAGTGATGCGCGGAGGAGGATCGGCATTGTTCGGCTCGTCCGCTATCGCCGGTACGATCAATATCATCACGAAAGAGCCTTTGCGAAACTCCGGCCGGTTATCGCATACAATTACTTCCATAGGCGGCAGTTCATCCTTTGACAATAACACCTCGCTGAATGCTTCGTTGGTGACGGACGATCATCGTGCCGGATTATATATTTTCGGGCAGAATCGTCATCGGTCGGGATATGATTACGACGGAGACGGATTCACAGAACTTCCGAAACTGAAGAATCAGACGGTAGGTTTCCGCTCTTACCTGAAAACGAGCACCTATTCTAAACTGACGTTTGAATACCATCATATGCAGGAGTTCCGGCGTGGCGGCGATATGCTGAACCGTCCTCCGCATGAAGCCCATATTGCCGAACAGTTACAGCACTCCATAGATGGCGGAAGCCTGAAGTACGATTATTTCTCACCGGATGAGAAGAATCGTTTAAGTGTATTCGCTTCAGCGGCTAATACGGATCGTGACAGCTATTACGGACCTGGTAACGACCCGCTCAAAGCATATGGAAAAACGACGGACCTCACTGCGATGGGCGGCGCGCAGTATGTACACTCCTTTGATAAACTGTTGTTCATGCCTTCCGATCTGACGGCAGGGCTTGAATACAATCGCGACCGGTTGAAGGATAATATGTGGGGGTACGATCGCCACACGGATCAGACTGTCAATATTTACAGTGCCTTTCTACAGAACGAATGGAAGAACAAACACTGGGGGATTCTGATCGGTGGTCGTCTGGATAAACACAATATGGTGGATGATATCATTTTCAGCCCGCGTGCCAACTTGCGTTTCAATCCTACGGATAATATCAATCTGCGTTTGAGTTATTCCTCCGGTTTCCGTGCCCCACAAGCATTTGATGAAGATATGCATATCGAAAATGTAGGTGGAACGGTCGCTATGATTGAGCGTGCTAAAGATTTGAAGGAAGAAAAATCGCAGAGTTTTAGTATGTCTGCCGATATGTATCATCGTTTCGGTGCTTTTCAGACTAATCTGCTGGTGGAGGGATTCTATACAAGACTGACTGACGTCTTTGTACTGGGAGAACCCTATGACCGGGGAGATGGTATATTGGTGAAGCCCCGCAGCAATGGCCCGGGGGCTAAAGTAATGGGAATCACCTTGGAAGGAAAACTGGCTTATCTTTCCTTGTTGCAAATACAAGCCGGGTTAACATTGCAGCGTAGTCGCTATGATGAAGCGCATAAATGGCACGATGACGCCCCGGCAGAAAGAAAAAATCTTCCGTACTCCCGATACATACGGCTATTTTACCGCTACTTATACTCCGATCAAACCTCTGTCAATAGCTTTATCCGGTACATATACCGGTAATATGCTTGTGCAGCGTATGGATATCACAGCAGAAAATGCAGCGATGGGAGATATGCCCGAACGGAAAGCAGAAGCGATACTTACACCGAAATTCTTCGATCTGGGAGTAAAAATAGCCTATGACTTTAAGCTATATAAAACGGTAGATTTACAGCTTAGCGGAGGTGTTCAGAATATCTTCGAATCTTATCAGAAGGACTTCGACAGGGGAGCTAACCGGGATTCCGGCTATATCTATGGCCCCGCACTTCCGAGAAGTTTTTTTGCGGGAGTAAAGATTAGTTATTAATAACAATGCCGGTCTGTTATTTTCCGATGCCAGAGTAGCGGACTATGCATCCGGGAATGTGATGAAACGATTGCTTCCCGGATGTTTTATAAATGAGGAAGTTCTTAAAAATAGGATATCTTAGCTGTTGGCAGGTTGTATCCACCCTTTTTAGGATGTGCATTTAGTAGGGAATCACTAAAACTTCTCTTTCTCTTTTAGTAGTTTTGCTGTTTGAGTTGTATTATATATAGATAGTCAATAAAAGTCAAAGTAATCAATTTATTAAACAGTTAACCTTATGCTCAAACAACTAAGTACTTCTTTACTGATTGTATCAGCATGTATTTTGTCCTCTTGTACGCCTACGGTGAAGCAAGAGATCGCAATTTTACCTACCCCCGTTAGTCTGACGGAACGGTCGGGTGCTTTCGTCTTAAAGGATGGAATGAAAATCGGTGTTTCCGATCAGTCTTTATTTCCGGCTGCCGGATATTTGCAGGATATTCTGCGGAATATAGTATCTACCTCAGTAGAAGTGACCGAGGCCGGTCAGGCGGATATTTATCTTCAACTGGAACAAACCGATGGAAAATCGGGTTCTTACAAGCTTCAGGCTACCCCGAGTCTGTTCAGATAGAAGCCGGAGATTATTCGGGTATTGTTTCCGCTATTGCCAGCCTTCACCAACTCTTGCCTGCCGAAATAGAAGTGCAGGATACGAAGCAGACTTTTTCTATTCCTGCTGTGCAGATAGAAGATTCACCACGTTTTGAATGGCGGGGATTTATGTTGGATGCCTCCCGCCATTTCTGGAATAAGGATGAGGTGAAGCATGTATTGGATTTGATGTCCCTGTATAAACTAAATAAGTTCCATTGGCACTTGACGGATGATCAGGGATGGCGGATCGAAATCGAGAAATACCCGTTGCTGACGGAAAAGGGAGCGTGGCGGAAGTTCAATAAACACGATCGTGGTTGTATGGAACGTGCAGTAGAAGAGGATAACACCGACTTCCTGATTCCGGAAAATAAGATACGGATTGTGGAAGGGGATACCCTGTACGGTGGTTACTATACACACGAAGATATCAAGGAAATTGTGGATTATGCTGCGCAGAGAGGAATTGATGTAATTCCGGAAATAGATATGCCGGGACATTTCTTGGCTGCCATCACCCAATATCCCGATCTCGCTTGTGACGGGCTGATTGGTTGGGGGGAAACCTTTTCTTCTCCTATCTGTCCGGGGAAAGATGCTACTCTCGAATTCTGTCAGGACGTCTTTAAAGAGATATTCGATCTCTTCCCTTATGAATATGTACACATGGGTGGTGACGAAGTAGAGAAAACCAATTGGAAGAAATGTCCCCGTTGCCAGAAACGAATCCATACGGAAGGACTCAAATCTGTGGAAGAATTACAGGCATGGTTTGTGCGTGATATGGAGAAGTTCTTCCTGGCCAATGGTAAGAAACTGATAGGCTGGGATGAGGTCGTTGCCGACGGACTGACCTCGGATGCTGCCATTACCTGGTGGAGAAGCTGGTCGAAAGAGGCGGTGCCTATGGCCACTTCACAAGGACAAAAAGTGATTGCCTGTCCGAATGAATATTTCTATTTTGATTATGCGCAGGATAAAAACTCCGTGAAGAAGATACTCGCATATGACCCGTATGCGGACGACCGCCTGTCTCCGGAACAGAAAGATTGTTTCTGGGGTGTACAAGCTAATCTCTGGGCAGAATGGATTCCGTCTATGAAGCGTGTCGAATATCTGATTCTTCCCCGTATGGTGGCATTGAGTGAAATAGCCTGGGTACAGCCGGAGGCAAAACCGAATCTGAAAGAGTTCTATCGCCAGCTTGTTCCGCACTTCAAGCGGATGGACGTAATGGGTTTGAATTATCGGGTACCCGATCTGGAAGGATTCTATCAAGTGAATGCTTTCCTTGATGAGACTTCGGTTGATTTAACCTGTCCGCTACCCGGCATTGAAGTTCGCTATACTACGGACGGCAGCATGCCGACGAAGCAATCTACTCTTTACGAAGGCAATCTGAAAGTGACGGAAACGACAGATTTTACTTTCCGTACCTTCCGTCCCGACGGTTCTCCTTCGGATGTAGCACGTACTCGGTATGTCAAAGCTCCTTATGCAGAAGCGGTAATGGCCCGACTTCTCTGAATCCCGGATTGAAAGCTGTATGGCATAAATTCCGCGGCAATCTTTGTGAAGATATTGATACAGCTCCCGTGAATGGAGAATATATCGTAGAATCTGTTTCCATTCCCGAAGAAGTGAAAGGTGATATCGGCCTTGTGTTGACCGGCTATTTGGAAGTACCTGCTGACGGTATTTATACTTTCGCTCTTCTCTCGGATGATGGCAGTACACTGAAACTGGATGGCGAACTGCTGGGCGATAATGACGGAGCACACTCTCCGGTTGAGATCATTGTACAGAAGGCGTTGAAAGCCGGACTGCATCCGATGGAAGTACGTTACTTCGATTGTAACGGAGGAGTGTTGCAAATGGAACTGGTCAATGAAAAGGGCGAAAAGGAAGTTCTCCCGAAAGAATGGCTGAAGAATAGAATGATGAATAATGAATGAAGAATTGGCTGCGCTATCACGCTGCAAAGTAATTCTTCATTCTTCATTTCTATAGGTAGTACATTGTAAGAATATCCCTATAAATGGGTATTTCTCAAACCAAAAGTTCTTCTCAACTTTGCAGAGTGAATAAAACGCCACTATGCAATATTTGAAAGAAGACATACAGGAAAAGATTCTCCATATAGCCGAAGAAGTATTCTCCGAAAAGGATATAAGGATGCTTCCATGCGCGAAATTGCTTCCCGGTCGGGGATAACAGTCAGCAACATCTATCACTATTTCACCAATAAGGATGAGATATTCCGTACGATTCTGAAGCCGGTGCTGAATGAATTGTATGCCAAGATATACAGTCATGATGCTAACCAGATGACGATAGATGTTTTTATAAGTTCAGATTTTCAGCAGGCATCTGTGCAGGAGTATATTGATTTGGTTTCCGGGCACCGCATCCGATTGCGTATGTTGCTTTTTCAGGCACAGGGATCGTCTCTGGAAAACTTCCGCGCCGAATATACCGATGCGATGACACGTACTATTTTTGTCTTTTTTCCAGGGAATGAAGCAGAAGTATCCACATTTGAATATAGGTATCACCGATTTCTTTATTCATCTCAATACGGTGTGGCTGTTTGCTTTGCTCGAAGAACTGGTGCTGCACCACGTGAAGAAAGAAGAAATGCAGAAATTTATAGCAGAATATATAGCCTTTGAAACGGCAGGTTGGAAGGAGCTCATGAACGCATGAGCTCCTTTTTTTTTGAACGATTCGAAAGATTGTTCTTTTTTAAAGACTTAGTGATATATAAATAAATGGTATGAAAGAAAAACAGAAAAGAAAGAGTGGTGTGAGTCGCTTGTTTGAGATAGCAGGTGAGAAGAAAGGCTTACTGATGCTTGCCGGGGTACTTTCGGCGGTCAGTGCCTTGTGTATGCTGGTGCCTTATTGGTCGGTATATGAAGTGCTGAAAGAGCTTTTGTTGCATGGCAGCAAGATAAGCGAGTTGGATAGCAGTGTGCTTATACACTGGGGATGGGTGGCATTTGTCGGTCTGGTGGCAGGACTGCTTTTACTGTATGGAGCATTGATGGCATCGCATGTGGCGGCGTTCCGTATTCTCTACGGGTTGCGCATTCGTTTGTCCGAACATATCGGACGACTTTCGCTGGGATACCTGAATGGTACTTCTACCGGAGCAATCAAGAAAACGATGGAGCAGAATATAGAGAAGATCGAGAATTTTGTGGCACACACGATTCCCGATTTAGTCAATGTGCTGGCAACCGTTGTGCTGATGTTTATCATTTTTTTCGCTGAACGGGTGGATGGCAGCCATTTGTGTGGTCTGTATCGTTTGCAGCATCGGTTTGCAGTTTATGAATTTCTTTGGCAAGAAAGCTAAAGAGTTTATGAAGATCTATTATGACACGCAGGAGCGTATGAGTGCTTCGGCTGTTCAGTATGTGCGGGGTATGCCTGTGGTGAAGATCTTTGGTCAGAGTGTCCGTTCGTTCCGTCAGTTTAATAGCGAGATAGAAGCTTACAAGAGCTATGCCTTTTAAGGGTCTGCGATACCTATCAGTCCGGTATGACCGCCTTTACGGTATTGCTGAACTCGCTGATCACCTTTATTTTGCCCGTCGGCTTGTTGCTTTTGAGCAGAGAACCGCAGAATATTGTTCTGGCGGCAATTTACCTCTTCTTTATTATCACGGGGCCCGGTGTGGCATCTCCTATTTATAAAGTTGATGTATCTCGGTTCAAGTACGAACGAAATTGACGAGGGAGTGAAACGAATCGACCGCATATTTGATGAACAGGTACTTCCCGAAACTGCGGTTTCGCATTTGCCCGCTTCCTATGATATCGAGTTTCGTCAGGTGTCGTTTGCCTATGAGAACAAAGCGGAAACGACTCGTACCGAAGCACTGAAAGACATCTCTTTTACTGCACCGCAGGGAGCGATTACTGCATTGGTGGGGCCGTCCGGTTCCGGGAAGTCTACGGTAGCCAATCTGATTCCGCGCTTTTGGGATGTCAGCGAAGGGGAGATTTGTATAGGCGGAATCAATATAAAAGAGATAGCGACCGAGGATTTGATGAACCTTGTTTCATTTGTTTTTCAGGATAGTTTTCTCTTCTTCGATACCCTTTATGAGAATATCCGGGTTGGCAATACGTCCGCTACACGCGAGCAGGTGATCGAAGCTGCCCGTGCGGCGCAATGTCATGATTTTATAGAAAGTCTGCCGGATGGCTATAATACCCGTATCGGTGATAAAGGAGTGTATTTGTCCGGTGGTGAATCGCAGCGGGTCTGTGTGGCAAGGGCCATTCTGAAAAATGCGCCGATACTGGTGCTTGATGAAGCGACTGCCTTTGCTGATCCGGAGAATGAATATAAGATGCAGCAAGCTATTCAGCAACTTATAAAAGATAAAACGGTCATCATTATTGCCCACCGGCTTTCGTCTATTATTTCAGCCGAGCAAATACTGGTGCTGAAAGAAGGCAGACTCATACAAAGCGGGCGCCATGAAGTATTAAGTAAAACGGATGGAGTATACAAAAGAATGTGGGATGCCTATACCAGCGCGTTCCGTTGGCAATTAACTGTTAAAAAGGAGGAAACAAAATGAATGTAATCAAGAATATTACGGTAGGACATACCGAACGTCTGCGTAAGCCTGTCGGTTACACGATGCTTGCCAATCTGGTGAATATTGTCCCGTTCTGTCTTTCTATCGAAGCTATCAATGTGATATTCCGCACGTTCGACGGTAGCGGTACACCGTTGGATACCAATCGTCTCTGGATGATTTTTGCTGTATTGGTGGTGTATATGCTGGTAATGGCTTTTGCCGAACGTGCCGCCTATCGTGCCAACTTTCGGGGGGCTTATGAAATGAGTGCCGAAGGGCGCATTCATCTGGCGGAGCATCTGCGTAAATTATCATTAGGCTTCCTGTCCCGCAGAGATCCGGGCGATCTTTCTTCGATGCTGATCACTGATTTTACTATGGCGGAAACGGGTATCTCGCATCACTTGCCCCAATTGATGGGAGCATTGGTGATGCCGGTCCTTGCCTTTTTGGGGTTGCTTTGGATTGACTGGCGCATGGCAGTGGCTATGTTTGTTGCTTTACCGCTTGCAGTTGCCGTGCTGCTGCTTAGCAATATTGCCCAGCGCAAATTGAGTGTACGGCAGATTGAAGCCAAGATTAATGCCGGAAACCGTCTGGAAGAATATCTGCAAGGGATACGGGTGATGAAAGCATACAATCTGCTGGGCGGTAAATTCGAACGCCTGAAAATGGCTTTCAGTGATCTTCGTCGCGCCTGTATCCGGCAGGAAGCACTTCTCGGTCCTTTTATCTTATTCTCGGTCACATTGATCCGTGCCGGACTGACATTCATGATACTCTGTGGTACTTATCTGTTGATAGGAGGGGAACTTTCACTGCTTACGTTTGTCATGTTTCTGGTAGTCGGTTCCCGTGTCTTCGATCCTCTGACGTCCGCTCTGACTAACTTTGCCGAGTTCCGCTACTTTTCCATTGCGGGAGGACGTATCCTTTCGTTGATGAACGAACCGGAGATGAAGGGGGACCGTGACGTGCCCGAAAGCGGAGACATTACCTTTGACCATGTATCCTTCGGCTATCAGGAAAAAGAGATATTGCATGATATCTCCGTGACTCTTAGAAAAGGAACACTCACTGCTCTGGTCGGTCCTTCCGGAAGTGGAAAGAGTACCATGCTGAAACTTTGCGCACGTTTCTATGATCCCTGTAAAGGTGCGGTCCGTTTTAACGGAATGGATATGAAGGAGCTGGAGCCGGAGTCGTTGATGAAGCATTGCTCTATGGTCTTTCAGGATGTGTATCTGTTTCAGGACACGCTGAAGAACAATATCCGTTTCGGCAGGACGGATGCTACGGATGAAGAGATCGTAGCGGCAGCGAAAAAGGCTTGTTGCCACGAATTCATCATGCACCTGCCCAAAGGATACGATACGATGGTAGGAGAGGGCGGCTGCACGCTTTCGGGAGGAGAAAAACAACGGATTTCCATCGCCCGCGCTATCTTGAAAGAAGCTCCGGTAGTATTGCTGGATGAGGCTACTGCCTCTCTTGACCCGGAAAATGAGGTAGAAGTGCAACAGGCCATCAATACCTTGATTGCGGGACGAACGGTAATTGTCATCGCTCACCGGCTCAAAACAATTAAGAATGCCGATCAGATTATTGTACTGGAAGAAGGAAGAATTGCAGAGCAGGGTACTCATGATGAGTTGCTGAGTCAGCCGGGACTGTATGCCAAACTCTGGAATATACAGGAACAGACATCGGGATGGAAACTGTAAATACAGACCGCCGGATATAAAAACAGAAAGGTCCGGCTTTTACAAGCCGGGCCTTTTGTTTACTAGAATTTATGCTATTTACACTTATTCTGTAATATTGAATACATTATATGGTTTTGTTTACTAACAACCAAATGTGAAAATGCGGGAGAATCACTTCTGCCGATTCCAATGTTTTCAATGTGGCTACGTAATTTTTAATTATGACTAATTAATTCAATTCTGATACTGCAAAGATAGAGGCTTTTACGATTTCATGCAATCACCTGAAATGGGTATTCTTGGGGAGTTAGTAACTATATATGGTGGGTTTATATCGTGTGGTTATCTGCCAATATAACGATTATAACGGTAAACCGGACATTTATATTATAAACTGTTTTGTCTCTGTCATTTGGCAGAATCTTCCGTCAATCTGTTCAGATGGCATACCAACAGTTTTCCTTCATTATCTCTCAAATGCATACCGTTGCCCTGGCAATAGCGGAAGTATTTACACCGGGCACATTCGTCCTTTTTCATCCATGAACGGTCACGGTAAGGTTGGAATCTCGTTTGCCATACTTCCCAGAAGTCGTCTTGATAGATATTGCCCTGGTGATAGTTGGAGCGGATACTGCTACAAGCGCTGATGGAACCGTCAATCAAGACGGAACCTACTGAAACTCCGGCGCTACAAAAGAAAGGTGTGTTCCGTACTTCACCTTCGTAATTTCCCCAGGAAACCTTCGCAGGCATAACTGGCTCGGATTATTCCTTCTTTTCGGGTGTCGCGGATGAAGTCGAGTACTTGTTTTAATTCTTCTCCGTTCATGCGAAATTCCGGTTCTTCGGCGGCTCGTCCTACCGGAAAGATGGTAGATACTCTCCATCGTTTGACTCGAGACTGATAAGTAGCTCTTTCATGGCCGACAATTGTGGCAGGCTACGGCGGGTGACACAGGTAATGACATCGAATGTCAGTTCAGGAATGGCTGTAATTTCGCGTATGGCATTCACTGCACGGTCGAAACTTTCGGGATGGCGGCGCATCCAGTTGTGTACATCTTCCAGTCCGTCAAGGCTGATGGATATGCTGCTCATACCGTTGCGGATTAAGTTGTGTAGCCGTTGGCGTGTGAGGTAAAGTCCGTTGCATACCATTCCCCACGGATAACCTCGTCGGGATATTTCTTTGGCACAAGTTTCAAGATCTTCACGTACGGTCGGTTCACCGCCTGAGATGATTACAAATACGTTATGCGGATCGGTGTGTGTGGCTATGCTGTCCAGTACTTTCAGGAAATCTTCCAAAGGCATATCCGGAGTAGAAGGAGAAGATTTGCAGTCGCTACCACAATGGCGGCAACGTACGTTGCAGCGTAATGTACATTCCCAAAATAGTTGTCTGAGGGGATGTTCTTCTATTCTTTCGCGTTTCATCCGGCGGAATATCTCTAAAGCCAGCCATCGACGCGGAGATAAGGGAATGATACGTTTCATTCTTTAGTTTCCTCTTCTTCTTTTTTTTCTTCTTTTATTAAGGTGACTTTTCTGTCTTGTCCGAGCTCCTGCATTTTTATTGTTTTTTGCTGGTATACACCATTCTTCTCACCGTCTACATCGGTATACTCAAGGTATATTTCACTGTTTTTGGGAGGGTACTCTTTGAATTTTAGTGTACTGGTTGCTATGCCGCTTACCGTGTAGTTGTCTATCTCGCGTGATTCTGTGTAGGCAGTATCTGTAATTAATGAATCATTTTGATTTTTGTAGCTGGCTATTACGCGGATTCCATTGATGGTGTCCTCATCTTCATTTTGTACCTGAGTGGTTAGTTTGACATCGGGAGTCCAGTCGGGACCGGGACCGTAATAACAAGGCTCATCCCAAACGTTGTTATTGCTGCATCCGGAGAATCCGAGAGCTGCCAGAAGGCTTAGTAGATATTTGTTTTCATATCTTTAAGTGTTTAGTTCTTGATGGGACAAAGATAAGTATTCTTTTGGCTCATTATATTGATTTTGTCTGTTTTTATTTTGTGAATAAGATAAATTGATATAAAAAAGAAACTGAAGGGCAACGATCTGCTTAATAGGAGAGATGAAAAAGTCGATTGGTTTGCATATTCTGCTATATGGTTGCATTTTGATTTCAAAAATGGCGTTTCTCTTTCTCCTGATTATCATAAAAAGCTTCAGATAGGAGGCTGCATTTTTCAAGAACTAAGCTTTCTATTTTATGCCCGGCTCTCAGAGTACTTCAGGTAGGGAGGAAGTTGGGGTGAAGAGCGAGGTCAGACGAAATATAGAGTAAGTATAAGGAACAAATAGAGTAACTATGCTTGGCGGATAGCGTCACTATGCTTGGTAAATAGCGTAACTATACTTGTAAGATAGCGTCAGTATCGTGAAAATGAGTAAAAACGTACTGTTTTAGAGCTTCCTTTTTTCTATATCATTCGTTATGCCCGTTGAATCAGATAGTGCAGAAGGGAAGATGTCTTGTGAATTAGTTCGCATTGAGAGTGGAAATAGAAAGAATGAGTGTGCAGAGTGACGAGTTTTATATCATAAAGGAGTGATACTGATAAATCGCTAATCGCTTAGAATCGAATAAAAATATCGGGTATGATGATAGACTGGAAATATGGAAGCTATGGGAAGCTAAAATACAAAGTGTCAAAATGACACTTTGTATTTTAGCTTTGAGTGAGTCTTAGCATGGCTATGCATCTCACCTGGTGGAAAATTCACACTGAAATAGATAATCGATGTCGTAGGAATGTTATAGTGGAGAAAATGTGGAGGAACATTGGCTTGCGAAACAGAGGGAATTCTATTCTTGTGGCAATCTATAGTTTACTGATATCCACCTTCTGTTTGTTTTCAGATGCTGCTGATTTTACTTAATCGACAGTAATATCTTGCTTCCAGGTTATCCCGCTTATGTCTGTCAAAGTAAGTTCATACCTGCCTTTGGGCAAATTCTGTAGACTGCTGTCTTTTATTGTAAGGGTTGCTTTACTCCCTAACGGAATGATTAGGCTGTGCTTGCCCGGAGTTACCTTGGCTATATAGTCATTTTTAATTCCGGTAAGAGGGAATCGGGAAAGTTCTTCTCCATCTTTTTTGAAGTATGGTCTTTCCTCTGGAATCTTTTTAAAGTAATACCTATAAGGAATGATCCGTATACATCCGCACCTTCTATACGGTATACTTTAAAGTTGAGGGCATCATTGTGGATATCTGCATTGGATATCTCCAGTTTTGGTTTGACTGATTTATTATGTAGCGGTCCCCACACACCATTGTGAAATTCCTGATTGGTATATAGAGTAAGAATGAAAAGTAGTATCGCTCCGGTTATCGCCACTTTACTGAATTGCTTAATAGGTAGCGGGAGTTCACCGGAGGTGAGCCATACAAGCCATTTCTTTTTGGACAGTTTGGATTGGAACAAATGATCTAATGAATACTTTCCGCCTCCGGACAGGAAAATGGTAAACCCTGCGGCTACTCCCAAAATGCCGATTTGCCATTCGTCAAGACAGGTAGTACCTAGCCAGCCGGAGCCTAGGAGAATACCGAATGCCAGGCTGAATACACCGATGCTCATTAACCTGGTGAAGAAACCAAGCATATAAAGGAGCCCGACAACGCCTTCTACTAAAGTGAAAATAAGCATTGCCCACCAAAGTAAATCGGGGGTGCTGACCAGGTATTCAATAATGGGTTTGATACCAATGGAATTGGGAAGGAAATGATTGAATTTTTTCTCCAATGTATCCGGTTCCGTCCGGAATGAGCTTTGTTTTCGAGGACAAGTCTGCGCCAGAAAGCTGAGAAGTAAGTCCAGCCGACTATCAATCGTAGTGAAAGAGTGAAAATACCTGCAAGTACGTAGGCTTTGGTTTGTTCTTGTTGCTGTGTCACCATACTGCTTGTTGTTAGTTTGTTGTTGAGAGAATCGTTTCTTATTAAACAAGTTTCCAATGGAAAATGTTCTAAAGGAAACCTGTTTTTATGAAACGATTCTACTCGAGACAAACTACATACAAAACCAAAGCTAACAATGCAAAAGTTATTTTTTAAACGGCTATCTTTATGCCTTCTTTTTTATTACAATACCGCTTGCATTGTTGGCAAAGGTCATATCCCAGCATGGCTCCCAGAATGAAATCTTCCTCAGGCTGTCAGTTGGTTTAAGGGACGAATGATGATGTGCCGCATGGCTTCCATGCATTCAGGCTTGCCAAAAAACAGGTTAATCTTGTTAGTACCTACTTCTTGTATCATATAACTGATCTTCTGATTCTTCAGCCGGCGGATAGCAAATTCTTCGTGCTCTCTGCTCATCGTATAGAGTACCATATTGCGTACGCCTTTCTTGAACTCATAAATGTGGTTGAGGAAAATCCGGATTTCTCCGGGAATGATTCTTTCGGTAGCCATAATGCAAACTGTTATTTAATATGGAGATAAAGATTAGCTGATTTCTTGCTTTATTTGTTCAGCCCATGTGCTGATACGTTCATCTGTCTGACCGTCTTCATTGACTTCGTCAGTGGAAGACCCACGAATTTACCGTTAACGACAGCGATAGAAGAATCGAATGTATAACCGGCTGTGTCTACTGCTCCACAAAACTTGCAATGCGTGTCTTTCAGCTCTTCATAAAGAATTCCGATGGCATCACAGAAAGTATCACTGTAAGAATCGGAATCACCGCAACCAAACAAGGCTACATGTTTGTGAGACAGATCGCATTTCTTTAAAACTTTAATACCGTCGTACCAGTCATCCTGCAATTCGCCGGCTCCCCATGTGGAGCTACCTAGTATCAGTACATCATATTCACCGACCAAAGCTTCAGTGAGTTTGGATACATCATAAATATGTGTGGAAGGAACTTCTAGTTTTTCTGCAATCCGACGGGCGAGGTCTTCTGTTGTTCCGGTTGTGGAACCATAAAATACTCCAATTTTATTCATCTTTGATTCTATTTTAATGTGATGGTGCAAAGATAGAGGGTATCGGAGACATAGAAAATCCCCATTTATAATGGAATAATTGCTTCATTCTCATTATAAATGGGGATAAAATAGAATATGGAACTGTAAATTAGTTGAGACCAATCCTTTTTAATGGTGGAACAGGCGAATACCTGTGAATGCCATCGCCATATTATACTTGTCGCAAGTACTGATAACATGGTCATCGCGTACAGAACCACCCGGCTGTGCGATATAGCTTACACCGCTTTTATGCGCGCGTTCGATATTGTCTCCGAAAGGGAAGAATGCGTCAGAGCCTAAAGCCACTCCTGTCATTGTATCCAGCCACGCACGTTTCTCTTCACGGGTCAGCACTTCCGGCTTTTCTGTGAAGAATTGCTGCCAGATACCTTCTGCTAATACATCGTCGTGATCTTCTGAGATATAAACGTCAATCGTATTGTCACGGTCTGCGCGGCGGATCTTTTCAATCCAGGGCAGATTCATCACTTTCGGGTGTTGGCGGAGATACCAGATATCAGCTTTGTTTCCGGCAAGACGTGTACAGTGGATACGTGACTGTTGTCCGGCACCGATACCAATCGCTTGTCCGTCTTTTGCATAACATACGGAATTGGATTGTGTATATTTTAAAGTGATTAAGGCAATAATCAAGTCACGCTTTGCTTCAGCTGGAATTTCCTTGTTTTGTGTGGGCATCTCTTTCAAAAGACTCTCGTCTATTTTCAGTTCGTTTCTGCCTTGCTCAAAAGTCACTCCGAAAACATCTTTGTGTTCAATAGGGGCCGGACGGTATGCGGGATCTATTTTGATGACATTGTAAGTTCCTTTTCTTTTTGTTTTTTAGAATTTCCAGGGCTTCGGGAGTATAATCAGGTGCAATTACACCATCAGATACTTCACGATTGATGATGCGTGCTGTTTCTTCGTCACAAGTGTCGGACAGTGCGATAAAGTCTCCGTAAGAAGACATACGGTCTGCACCACGTGCACGTGCATAGGCAGTAGCCAGTGGCGATAGTTTTACATCATCTACGAAATAAATCTTTTTCAGCGTGTCGCTCATTTCTACCGCAACAGCAGCACCTGCAGGGCTGACGTGTTTGAATGATGCGGCAGCCGGAAGTCCGGTAGCTTCTTTCAGTTCTTTTACTAGTTGCCAACTGTTGAATGCATCCAACAGATTGATATAACCGGGGCGTCCGTTTAATACCTCAATAGGTAGTTCGCCTTCTTTCATGAAGATACGGGCAGGCTTTTGATTCGGGTTGCAGCCGTATTTCAGTTCGAGTTCGTTTGCCATATTTTTAATTATGAATTACTGATTACAAATTGATAGCGACAAAATTACTAAAAAAGAATAGCCAGCCTAGCCTCCTGTTATAAATTAGTAACAAGTAATTAGTATTGGGGAAACTGTGAGTAGCGAAAATACCTATTTGTGGTGATTGCATATCCTCGAAATATTCCGTTTCTTTGCAGTCTCTAATATAAATAGGTGTAAATGGATAATTTCAAAAATACAAACCAACTGATAAGATGATCGATCTCATCAGTGATAACTATTCCTTGTTACAAGTGATGAGCCGTTTCGGTCTTTCGTTGGGATTTGGTGACAAGACAGTGAAAGAAGTCTGTGAGCTCAATGGAGTAGATTGCCGGACTTTCCTGATTGTAGTCAATTTTATGTCTGAAGGTTTCTCCCGAATGGATGGAAGCAGTGAGGATATTTCTATACCTGCACTGATTGATTATCTGCGGCAAGCCCATATTTATTTCCTGGACTTTTCTCTCCCTGCGATTCGTCGTAAATTGATTGAAGCAATTGACTGCTCACAGGATGATGTCGCTTTTCTGATCCTCAAATTCTTCGATGAATATACACGGGAAGTGCGTAAGCATATGGACTACGAAGAGAAAACGGTATTTAAGTATGTGGATGCGCTGATAAATGGCAATGCTCCCAGAAATTATCAGATCAGCACATTCTCCAAACATCATGACCAAGTGGGAGAGAAGCTGACAGAGCTGAAGAATATCATCATTAAATATTGTCCAGCCAAAACCAATGAGAATCTGTTGAACGCGGCTCTTTTCGATATATATGCTTGTGAGGCCGGTTTGGAATCTCATTGCAAGGTTGAGGACTATATTTTTGTTCCTGCTATTCTGAATTTGGAAAGGAGGATTAGGGAAAATGAAAAATAACGAAGTAGTTCGAATAGCTATTGCAGAGACCTCTGTAATTATTCGAGGAGGGCTGACCGCTGCCTTGAAGCGCCTTCCTAATGTGAAGGTGCAGCCTATAGAATTACTATCGGTTGAAGCACTGAATGATTGTCTCGCGTACGCAATATCCGGAAATGTTGATTGTAAATCCTACTTTTGGTGATTACTTTGATGTGAATCGGTTCCGGGAAGAAACTGCTGGCAAGAAAATACGTTTGATTGCCTTGGTTACTTCTTTCGTAGATGCCGCTTTGCTGAGTAAATACGATGAGTCTATTTCCATCTTCGATGACTTGGATATTCTTTCTAAAAAGATTCATGGACTGCTGAATCTGGTTTCGGAAGAAGAGGAGGTTGACAGTCAGGAAGCGCTTAGTCAACGAGAGAAAGAGATCGTGATTTGTGTGGTGAAAGGCATGACAAATAAGGAGATTGCGGAAAATCTGTTTTTATCTATCCATACTGTTATTACTCACCGTAGAAATATCAGCAAAAAGCCAGATACATAGTGCGGCTGGATTGACTATTTATGCCATTGTAAATAAGCTTGTTACACTTAATGATGTGAAGGATTTATAACCTTCAAATTATGTTATAAAATCTGAAACCGTTTCGAACACGGAAACTTTTCGTACCTTTGCAGAGCAGTTGAGAAATTGCTATTAGTTTAAAAGGTAAAAGAAAAGATTATTAAGGTATTAGATTTAAATAATAAAGGTATTAAATTTTTTAGTGTTCAATAGGACATTTTTTGGTAAAAAGGTAAAAAGGATAACAATAGGTAAGAAGTTTAAAAGGTAAAAAAGAAGATTAGTTTTCAGGAATTGAGGTAATAAAAGAAAAGCCTTCCTGGCTTTTCTGATGCTGTGGCGAGTGGTTCCCTTTTAGGAATTGACTCGTTTTTTTGTTTATAGATGCGGGGCACCGGAAAAGAAACAAACTGAAAACAACCGGGGTTTCGGATTGATCCTAAAGAATCGATATAAAAACAAAATCCCGACGAAATCGCTTCGGCGGGACTCTATTTCATTTTTTACTTAAATGTGGCTACGTAATAAAATTATGACTAATTAATTCAATTCTGATACTGCAAAGATAGTGCGTTTCAGTATGTGTCACAATCACCTTTATGAGGTATATTATGTAGTGGTTCTCACTATTAATAATTAGAGGTAGGTATCATTTTACTCTTTTTTTCCACTCTTTGGTTGCGAAATCATAGGATTTGATCACTTTTGCAGGGCATCCGGCACAGATAGAGTATGCCGGGATGGAGCGGCTGACAACGCTTCCGGCAGCTACTACACTGTGTTTTCCTAGAATTACTCCCGGTAGTATGACAGAATTTGCTCCTATCCCACATCATCTTCAATAGTAACGGGTTGGGTACTTACTCCCTGTTCATCGATTAATTTCTCCGCATCTTGATAATTGTGATTAAGTCCTGTGACTGTTATATTCTGGGCAAGATTCACATGGTTTCCTATGCGAACCGGACCGATTAGGGTATTTCCCAGTCCGATACGGGTATAATCTCCAATAAATAAGTCTCCCACCGCATTATTAAGGCAGCAGAAATCCTCTACTACTGAATAACATCCTAACGAGAACTGATTGAAAGGAGGAAGGTCTTTGCGGACACTGCGATAAATAACGGAACCTTTTCCACGTTTCAGATATACAAAATAGAAGAGTCGTATCCACCAGTTGGGACGTGTTTTTACAGGATGCATAATAAAACGGTGTACAGCTTTTTTTAAGCTGGATTCTGTTTGATTCGCTGTTTTAGTGTCTTTTTCTCCATATTGAATGTTTTTGCTTTTTTTTATCTTCTACTAAATAATCCGGTATTGCCAGACTGTATGTGATTGCCGATCCTAAGAGCAGTATCCACCATTTGAGCGACGAGGTCCAGCGGTATCCTGTTATCAATAAAGTCCAGATACTGACGAAGGTACATAATTTTAGTGGAGAAGGCGTTAATTGTTGGGCTATGCGGTTACAGAAACTCCAGTTTCCTTCAAATATGGAAGGGAGTAAGTAGGAAGTTGTTTTCCGGATACGTTTCCGGTAAGGACAGGCGGGTGCGGACTGGCAATAAACAATCACATCCGGCAAGTAGTCAATGTATATATTCTGTCGGAATAACTTTCGTTCGATATTAGTCTTAGAACTTTTCATGTTCTTTTGCAGCCATTTTAGGTCGATTGCCATATTAGTCCCCAATAAATTGGATGACAGTCCGAATTGTGTATTGCCGGCTCTACAGAGGCTGTTTTTTATTTCCTCACGTATAGCCCGAGAAGCGATTACAGATGCCTTTTGCGGTTTTCTACTATCGTATGTAGTTGGATGGCTTGTACACCGGCATCATAGGCATTATATATCTTATTCAGGAATTGGGAGATAAAGCGCATGCTGTATTGGACAGGAAGAAGAACCAGGTCGTATCGTTCCTGGTCTAAACTGTTGATTGTCTGATGTAGATCGCTGTATGTGATAAACTCATACGCTTCTTCTTTATACATATGAAGGAAGAATACTTCCCTCCGGAACGAAATGGCGCAACGATATGCTTTTTGAGCTTTAGGGTAAGTGATATGTTTGCAATGTGAAGCTACGGCCATCACAAAGAGGTATAGCAGCAAAAGCCCTGTACAGAAGAATATCAGGTCATCTATTATGTAGATATAAGAGTCTATCATCTGGAAGGAGATTATACGTTCTCTTTTTGAATGAATGCAGTAACTGTTTTCAGAATAATCTTTATATCCAACCAGAAAGAGAATGTCTTTGCATAGGTAATATCCAACTGCTTACGTTCTTCGGCAGAAAGTTTACCGGCTTCACCTCTTTTCTCTACCTGCCATAAACCGGTCAATCCGGCCGGACCCATGAAACGGTCGATGTGTTCATCGCTTGTCAGCAACTCGGCTTCATAGAGTGGGAGAGGGCGGTTGCCTACTATTGACATATCCCCTTTTAAAATATTAATAAGCTGGGGTAACTCGTCAATACTATATTTACGTATAATACGTCCAATCTTAGTTATTCGAGGGTCATTTTCCAGCTTAACGAAAGCATTGCTTTTTTTCCTTGGACTTCTTGTTAATGTAGTCTTCTTCGGAGATTACAAAATCGTCAGATATCAAGAGGATTTCTTCTTCATCGATTTCTTCATTCACTTCCGCTTCCGGTTCTTCTCCCCAAATATCCTCATCTTCCTGCTGATATTGGTTAAGGGCATTGAAATCCTTTAAATGCTTGTCGGCATCAGTATACATCGAACGGAATTTGAGGAAGTCGAATATCTGATAGTTACTTCCTACGCGCTTGGATTTGTAGATAATAGGACCCTTACTTTCTATCCGGATAGCTAGTGCAGTAAATATTAAGAGAGGAGAAAGACATAATATCGCCATTCCTGAAAAGAAAATATCAAAGTTCTTTTCCATAAAGGCAGGCGGAAAGCATTTATATTTTGTGTTTTAAGTTGAAGTGCCTTTATTTTCTGATCTTTTCTTCGTTTAAGGAAAGTTGATAAATCTTTTAAAGCCTCCTGGCTTGTTTCATATTTTATCGTATTGTTGATACCGGCTTTAAGATATTCGGATGCTTCTTCCTTAGATAAGGAATCGATGACGAGTATCATATAAAGTCCCGGATATTTTTTGCGCATGTATTGGATATCTGCAATATCTTTGGATAAGTTCACTTGTTCGAAAAATAGAGCTGCGTCATATTTTTCGCGTATTTTCTCCAATACTTTGACAGCTTTGCTACAATTGGGTGCAGCATAGAATACCCCAATACTTAGTCGGGAGAGTAGTTCTATTGTTTTGCTATCTCTGCCTATATAAACAAAATATTGCATGTGTAGAAGACCCGGTATTAGTCGATAATCTTTTTGATTCGGATTTTTAGTTCCAAAGGATTGAATGGCTTCAGGATATAGTCCTCTGCTCCTTCTTCCAGTAATTTAATTCTTTCCGTTGTACTTTCCTCACTGGATAACATAACGATAGGAATTGACTTGAATAATTCATTGTTCTTCATGTATCTTAAAAATTCATCCCCATCATAAGAGGCATACGAATGTCTGAAATAATGAGGTCAGGTACATTGCCTTCATTAAGCCATTCTATTGCTTTGATGGGATCTTCAAATAGGTAAAATCATACTCTTTTCTAGATACACACCGGCCACTTTTCCGATTGTCGATTTATCGTCGACTAGTAATATTTTTTTCTTCATACGAATAGACCTTTCTATCGCTTGCTTTGTTATTTGATTTATTGATTAAGATTGTTGTCACATTATATTTGTGGTACACTGCAAATATAGATATTATTTTAGAATAATCTCCATTCTGGAGAGTAAAATTCGTGATATATGTTTTTTTTCTATTAATTGCGACTAACAGTATCTTAATGAAAAAACACGGATTCCATAAAAACTGGAATCCGTGTTAATGATTGACTGTTTGGCTTATTTATAGACTCTTGATGAATCAAAAGTTTTCCACCATTCTTCATTCTTAGTACCGCCACTGGTCACCCAACTTTCGAATAACGAGTAAGCTGATTTGATATTCACATATTCCAAAGGCCATTTGAAGTCTGTCGGAACCATGATTCCCCATGCCAGGTTGTCTTTACTGATGTAATATCTTTTGCGGGAAGTAGAGCTATCGTCGTTGTTGCCTCCGAACAAGTCGGTATTTGCTAACTTAGTGGGTTGGTAACCGACAATATGAATCTCCTTACGCTGGTTTCTGTTTCCTTCTACGAAAATGAAAACATTCAGTTTATTGATATTAAGCTCATCCACAGAAATAGGGTTGCTGAACTTTATTGTGAAACTGATATTTTTAGGATTCGTATTGGCAGAATGATCTTTAATGGTATTAATCTGTTCGTAACGGTCTCTTCCCAATGCTTTGTGAGCATCGTCAAATAATGGGATAACAGCATAGTCCTGTCCGTTCTCAATCAGATTACTATTCACATTGAAACCTTTAAAAAGAGAGTTGTCACTGAATTCCACCGGCTGCGTAATGGCACTGGCAGGAACACCGTCCAGCATGATAGCAGCTCAATACTCTTGGTAGCTCCGGCAGCCGATAAATCAAGACTTAACGTGAACTCTTCTGCCTTATTGCTCTTATTGATGGAGATCTTTCTTTCCTTGATAATCAAAACAAGGTCGTTCATATCGTAATCCCCATATAAAGGCCATTGGTCTTCAAACAGATAAGCATAATTGCGATTATCATCCATGATGATCGGGAACTTAGGATCTTCAGGATCTCCTCCTTCATTTCCACCATTTTTAATTCCTGTACAAACATCGATGATGACTTTAGAGTCTCCCATTTTGGTGAAGTATGCGCCATTCAGTACATGGAAGTTTTCCCACCATTGGTTCTTTTCAACGTGGCTATCACATTCAATAACCAAATTTCCATCATATGTGAAACCTTGTCCGGTGATAACCGGTGATTTTATCATAGAAGTATTTTCGCCTTTTCCATAAAACTTGGCATAACCGGGAGGTATGCTGATACTTGTCGTAGCATCCAGCATAGAACCATCACTTAAATTTACTGTTCCATTAACAAACTCCATTTTAGGAGCTTTCAAATATCCTTGAGTAAAGTTAAACGTCGCTCCGTTGGCATAGAAAGAAGTCGTTGCTTCCATGCTACAAGCGTTGTTGACAGTCGTATTGGTGAGACTGATGGTTGTAAACTTCATGATGTTGTTGTTGGTAGCAACAGCGTCGGAATTTGCAATTAATTTCTCTCCATAAATCTCTCCGTTATTTTCAAAGAGAAATTAGACGGCAGATTTAATTCTCCTTCAAACTGATTTTATTGTCATTTACAATTTTTCGTATTGGAATTGATTGAGATATTCTTGCTGGTTATGGTTCCTTTGTTGTAGAGTGTTGCACCGGAATGTAGTGTCATTGTGTTCGCTACAGTCAGTGCACCCCAGTTTCTTAATGTAGCAGGCGCTCCATTAGTGAATGATACATCGTCTGCGTTTACTTCTCCTTTTCCATAATGGTCAACATGGGTTTCTAATGAACGTCATGGTTCTGATGCTTCAATTTTAGCATTATTCATCACAATGATTTCAATACCGTTTTGGAATTGGAATGTTGCGGGAATCGTCCATTTAGCATCTACATAAACTTTGGTTGCAATTTCACCGTCATAACCGTCAAACTTGAATGTGCCGGCATAGTCAGAGGTGATTTTGTAAGAAGCATCACGCAGCAAAGTGGTTCCTGACATTTCAGTCACTTCTTTTGCATTAGCAGGTATGGAATAGTAATCCGGCTTTTTTCAAATGAAAGGCCTCTTGTAGCAGCGGCACGACTCATCAACGCTCTATTTTGTGCAGTAGATCCTGCATAATAGAGTTTACAGGTAATATTATCGCTGTTTTCCGGCACATCGAACTGATATACCTGTTCACGTCCTCTAGGGTCGGTTTGCTTCACATAAATACCCTTTTGAGTTGGCAGCAGACTGACAGCAGCTGTAAATTTAAAGTTGTTTTCTTTATTAGCTGTCCTTGCAGCGAGCACGGAAGCGCTTTCATTAGTCAAAGGATCTTCTGCATATATTTCAACTAAATAAGCAAATAGTCCTCCTTCTTCATCTTTCACTTCGACCGAGACATTTTTAGTGGTTATCATGTTCCAATCGATATCATCGGGAGCAGCAAAGCCGTCTCCCATCGGGTTAGGTGTTTCATAAGACGGATCATAGAGATCCTTTCTGGAGTCCACACAACTAGACATAGTACCTGCCATCGCTATTGCAATGATGGGTACAAATTGAATTGTTTTCTTCATCATAATGTATTATTGCTTGATTGTTTGTAACCAAATCCATCACAAAAATAACTGCATATCTTTTATTGGAAATGTTTTTTCTGTTATTTTATAGGGTGAAAACAACTATACTTCCGTTTTGGTTCTTCTTTGGCTCGTTTAGGTTTGATGAAGTCTCGGTGATGATGAAGAGAAATCCCTGATTTTCACTTTTATAAGACTGCTTAAAATGAAAATCAGGGGTTACAATAAATGGATTTAACTTAAGACTTGGTGATTTCTCCTATTAAGCAGGAGTTCATTTTATATCGGATATCCTTGTTGGGTAATCCATGTCCCAATAAAAACATGAGCTTTGTTATGGCACATTCGGGGGTACTGTCATATCCACTGATTACACCTGCTTCCAGAAGATGCATTCCTGTTTCGTAACGTCCCATTTCTACTGCTCCGGAGGCACATTGTGTAATGTTGACAATGATAATTCCACGATCGGTAGCTTCCTTTAGTTGGCGGATGAACCATTCTTTTTGCGGAGCATTTCCCGAACCGAAGGTTTTCATGACAACCGCTTTCAATCCCGGAACATGAAGCAGAGAAGTCACGATACTCTCTTGAATGCCCGGAAAAAGTGTTAGAATAACCACATTGGTGTCAAACAGGTAATGCGGTTTTAACGGTTTTGTCGGGTCTGGTTTCCGAATGAGATTAGGCTCATATTTAATGTGGATACCTACCCGTGCCAATGGCGGATAATTGAAAGAGCGGAAAGCGTTAAAATTCTCCGCATTGAATTTTGGTAGTACGGTTGCCACGCATCAAATGATTTTCAAAGAAAATACAAACCTCAGGAACAATGGCTGTATCATCCGGATTTTTTTGGCTGCTGCAATTTCGATGGCTGTGATGAGGTTTTCCTTTCCGTCTGTGCGCAAAGTTCCGATTGGTAACTGGGAACCGGTGAGGATGACAGGTTTGCTTAAGTTTTCGAGCATGAAACTGAGAGCAGAGGCCGTATAAGACATGGTATCTGTTCCGTGAAGGATGACAAAACCATCAAAATAATCATAATTGTAATTGATAATCTTTACTAGCTTTGCCCAGTAAGCAGGTTCCATATCCGAAGAGTCGAGAGGGGGATCAAATTGGTAGGAAGAGATGCGGTAGTTGAATCTTTTTAGTTCGGGTACATGCTTAAGCAAATGATCGAAGTTGAAGTTTTCTAAAGCACCTGTTTCCGGATTCTCTATCATTCCGATAGTTCCACCCGTGTAAATTAACAAAACGGAAGGGGTTTCTGCTCTCATAATTGTTGAATTACTGTTAAAACGCTGGCAAAGATACGGATTAAATGCGAATAATGAGTGGTAAATGACGAATTATATAAAGTTGGAAGGACAAGGCTATAAAAATATCTATGTTGCATTTTTGCGATATGTAGTATGAAAAAATGTCCTCATCTTTGGGGCAGGTTGGACGAAGTGTCCGGCTTTAAATAAAAACGAAAGAGAAAATGAAAATGACCGGTATTTTCCGTTAGAAATCTGTTTTGGGGCGGACGACAATTTGAGCGTCATGATGTATCAGATAGGGGAGTGCAACTTGTAGGGATTTATGTGTTGTTGCTGTATCTGTGTGCAAAGAATGACTACAGCAAATCAGTGGTTAATAGTATGCAAAACCAGTGGAAAAAAAAGTGCAGTGGAAAAACCTCTGAAACGCCGATGGATAAAGGGCGAAACCGAATGAAACCCAAGAGAGTAGAGTAGAAGAGAAGAGAAATATTACTACTGTTGTAAACAACAGCAGCAATATTGGCGAGGAAAGGAAGACTGCTGCTGTTGTTGTTCGGACTTCGGATTCGGTGAATGACAGGGGCAACGAGATTGTCAGCCCACGCCTCGATCCTGTTCAGTCCACGTCTTGTTTTTGTTCAGCTCACGGCTTGTCTCTGCTCGTCCCACGGTGAAGTACGGCCTCCTCCACGGCTTGCAGAAATAGCCCCACGGTTTGCGGAAATAGCCCTGCGGCCTGCGGAATTTTCATCCGAGGCTCTTACTTCAGGGCTTCTTTCAGTCTGGTAATCGCCTTTTCCGGGTCTTTTTTTTCTTCTTCGAGCAGAGTAACGAACTTACTGCCGATGATAGCTCCGGAAGCGTGTTCGCAAGCTGCTTGGGATGTTGCTTTATTGGAGATACCAAATCCCACCATCAACGGATTGTTCAGATGCATACCTTCAATCTTTTGAAGTAAGCCCGTTTTTTGTTCGTTGAAATCTTGTTGCGCTCCGGTGGTTGCTGCTGATGAAACCATATAAATAAATCCGTCGGTATGTGTATCTATCTCGCGTACCCGTTCTTCGCTGGTTTCCGGTGTGATGAGCATAATCACTCTGATGTTATAGCGTTCGGCAATGATACGATAATGTTCTTGGTAATCACGGAAAGGGAGATCAGGAATAATGACGCCGTCGATACCACATTCCACACATTTACGGCAGAAATTCTCAAACCGAATTGCATGATTGGGTTTAAATATCCCATAAGCACAAGTGGGATTTTACGTCCTTGCGAATATCCCGTAATTGTTCAAAAAGAAGTTTTAGAGACATACCATTGCGCAATGCTTGGGTAGCGGCATTCTGGATAACAATGCCGTCTGCCATCGGATCACTGAAAAGGAATGCCGACTTCAATCATACTCACTCCGTGCTTTTCGAGCGTGCGGATTACATCAGCGGTACCATCCAAAGTAGGAGTACCGGCACAAAAATAAATAGAAAGTATGTCTTTCTTGTTGCTATTGAAAAGTTGATTAATTCTATTCATGACGTTGGAATTTTAAAGTGATGATTTTAATTCGTTTAAAAAATGTCCGGATACGCTCGGATCTTTTTCTCCCGGTTTCAATTCAAAAC